>Ga0315315_10000206_pt1 | contig 46226 bp, 43 predicted proteins | sample M140m3416metaG_FD_203699 | JGI IMG/M metagenome (GOLD analysis project Ga0315315, IMG submission 203699) | Ammonia-oxidizing marine archaeal communities from Monterey Bay, California, United States - M1 40m 3416 | ecosystem: Environmental > Aquatic > Marine > Intertidal zone | place: USA...
CAAGAATCTCAGCAGCTTTGATTCCTTTGGAGGTTTCTTATAGCAGATTTATCAATCAGCTTTCTCAAGCAAACATAAAGCTAGATAGAAAATCTTTAGCTGGTATTGCATTTTCCGATCCTGACACTTTTAAGAAAATCGTAGAAAAAGTCAGGGTATAATGTTCTCATGCAAATCCCTCAGGATTTAATTGAAACAGCCGCTCTCAAATTAAAATCCGTTCAATCAGAGGCTGAATTCTTTCAACTAAGAGCTCAATATCTTGGTAAAAAGTCTTTTGTTGTAACTGCATTTTCAAAGCTTAGAGATCTTCAGTCAGATGAGAAAGTAAATGCAGCAAAAGAGTTGAATGTTCTTAAAAATAACTTAACTAAATTGTTTGAGACTTCCATTGAAGGTATAGAAGGTAAGGGTGACCTTAAGAAATTGGATGTAACTCTTCCTGCTGATTCTTTTTTGATTGGTTCTGAGCATCCAATTACCAAAATTTCACAAAAAATTATTAACTATTTCACTCCTCTTAATTATCAAATTTTTTCTGGAAATGAGATAGAGACAGACTTTTATAATTTTGAAGCATTGAATTTTCCAGAAAATCATCCTGCAAGACAAATGCATGATACTTTTTATCTTAATTCTAGCAGCAAGACAGAATATTTGTTAAGAACGCACACCTCAAATACTCAAGTGCATGCAATGCTAAATGAAGATTTGCCCCTATATATGCTTTCTCCTGGCAGAGTATTTAGATGTGACTCTGATACCACTCATCTACCTATGTTTACTCAAATCGAGGGATTGGTAGTTGATGAAGATGTTACCTTTGGAGATTTAAAAGGAGTTTTAATAGATTTTTTAGAAGATTTTTTTAATGAAAAAATGGAAGTCAGATTTAGACCATCATATTTTCCCTTCACTGAGCCTTCAGCAGAAGTAGATATAAAATTTGGCAAAGAGGGATGGTTAGAAATTTTAGGATGTGGAATGGTTCATCCTAATGTATTAAATGGCTGCAACATAGATACAAAAAAATTTCGTGGCTTTGCATTTGGTATGGGAGTTGAGCGATTAGCTATGCTTTACTATGGAGTAACAGATATAAGAGAATTTTACTCATCCAATTTAGATTTTTTGAATCAATTTCCATCATGAAAATTCAATATTCATATTTAAAGAATTTTCTTAATACAAACCTTAGTCAAAAAAAACTTAGTGATGTATTCACGCAAGTTGGTTTTGAGTGTGAGATAGAGGGAGATTTAATAGAATTTGACATTACTCCAAATCGAGGAGATGCACTATCACTCAGAGGTCTGGAAAGAGAGTTTTATGCATATCAATCAAAAAAACCTAATCAAAAAATTGAAACCTCATCATTAAAACTTATCCAAGATAAGAAAATTATTAACAAAATTGATGGCTCTGGTTGTGGCAATTATTATTTAATGCTGGTTAAAGGTTTGCAAAAAATAAAAAATCTAGATTCTAAAAAGCGAAGCTTCATAGAGTCTGCTGGTATTCCATTAATCAATCCTTTGGTTGATTTAGGCAATTATGTGATGTTAGAGCTTGGTGCGCCTATGCATGTGTTTAATTTAGCTAAATTAGTTTTACCAATTAATGTTCGCTTTCCTCAAGAAAAGCATAATTCAGTAACAGTTATTGGGGGTGACTTAAAAGATGTTCAGCCTTCTTCGTTAACAATTCAGGATCAATCTGGGATACAAGCAATTGCGGGTATCATTGGTAGCGAAGCATCCTCAGTGTCATCAAACACTTCTAGCATAGCTGTTGAAGCTGCATTTTTTAGGCCTGAGGTTATCGTCAATCAAGCTAGAAAGTATGGATTGGCTACTGATGCTTCTCACCGCTTTGAAAGGGGAGTAGATCCTGAATTACAGCAAACCGCACTAGAAAGATATCTATTTCTGTTAGATAAAATAGCAGAATATGATTCAGTTGAACTCTATTATTCATATTCTCACAAAACTAAAAAGAAAAATGTGAAATTGGATGTAGCAAGATTTAATAAATTTTCTGGCCTAAACTTGAAGGCAAGCAAAGCAATCCTTATATTGAAAAACCTTGGTTTTAGGGTACATGCTAGGAGTGAAAAGAATGTAACATTCAATATTCCTAGTCACAGATTTGATATTTCTTTGGAAGAGGATTTGTACGAGGAGTTATTAAGATCTTATGGGTATGACAATATACCTATATCAAAACCAAAAGCGGGTCCAATTACCAAAAATAAGAAGAATAATACATTAGACCATCTTAGACTTGGACTTGTTCATTCTGGTTTTAAAGAACTTATGCATATGCCATTTGTTTCAAGAGACTCCTTCCATCAATTAAATTCTTATAATTGGAAGCCAGCTGAATTACAAAATCCAATAAATGAAAACAAGCCATTGCTTAGAGGAAGTCTTTTCAGATCTTTATTTGCTGCAGTAAACAGCAATGTAAAAAAGGGATACACTTCTATTAAAGTTTTTGAAGCAGGTAATGTATTTAAAAAAGAAAAAAGTGGCTTCACTCAATCATTACATTTATCAGGCATGATCTATTACTATGAACCTCAACAAACTTGGAGTCAGAAAGAATCGACATATGATTTCTTTTCACTGAAAGCAGAAATCTCTAAATTACTTCAAACCTTAGGCTTACAGAATATTGAGTTTCAAAAAGCGAGTTCTCTAATGCCATTCAATGAAAATGGGCTAGATATATTTATGGGTAAACAAAAGATTGCAGTAATTGGCGAAATAGATCTCTCTGTTACAGAGAAACTGGTCAAGAAACAAGCATACGGATTTGTGATTTATCCCGAAAAAATTTCATTTGCCCCCACTAATTTAAAGATTAAAAAAACTAGCAAATTCCCTCTTTCAAATCGAGATATTAATATTGTTATAAATAAATCTATTTTTTATGAAGAAGTTGAAAGTACGATCCTTCAAGGAGCAATAAAGCACTTAATCTCCTTCAATCTTATTAATACTTTTGAGGGAAAAGATATTCCCAAGGGCTCTGTTAGCATGACATTAAGGTTTACCTTTCAGAGTAATGCCAAGTCTTTATTAGAGTCTGAGATTAATAGTTCAATGCAAATGATATTGAAGCTTTTAGAAAAAAGATTGAGTGCTAAAATAAGGTCATGAATTTGACCAAAAAGGATCTAAGCGCAATATTAAAAAAAGAACTGAGGCTTTCAGTTGATATATCTGACTCATTAGTCGATGAATTTTTTCAAGTTATAAAAACAACCCTGAGATCTCAAAAAAATATTAAGCTGTCTGGATTTGGCTCTTTTGAAACATTTACAACAAAAGAAAGAATGGGTAGAAATCCAAAGAGCATGGAAAATTTTAAGATCCCATCCCAAAATAAAGTTCGCTTTAGTCCAACTTCAAAAGCTAAGTATTTCTTGAATTAAAAATGAAGAAACAGGTTCAAAATTTTAATAAATCTGATTTAATGATCCATCTTTCAAGAAAATTTGCAACTTTGAATGATGAAACAATTATTGAAGGGGTTGATTTAATACTTCAGGAAATAATTAATAGTGTTGCATTAGATAATAGAGTTGAGATAAGAGGCTTTGGCTCATTCTCAAAAAAAACTATCAGACCAAGAAAATTTATTAACCCTAAGACAAAAGAAGAGTCTTATTTAGGTGAAACTTCAATCATGCATTTCAAAGCCTCCAAGAAGCTCCTGCACGCTCATGACTGATCCAAGAATAATTGTCGCTATTGATACATTTGATCTTAAACAGGGTAATGCAATTTTAGATCAATTGGATCCAGATCTTTGTATGGTTAAAATCGGAAGTATTGTTTTTAACGCCTTTGGAAAATCATTTCTTCAGCATGCATCTTCTCAAGGATTTAAGATTTTTTTAGATTTAAAGCTTCATGATATTCCAAATACCGTACATGAGACAATTTTAGGCTTCAACGACTGCAAAATAGATATGCTATCAGTTCATTTATCAGGTGGCGAAGAGATGCTCAAGAAAGCAATGCTCGCAGGAAAATCTATCAATGCCAAGGTAATAGGGGTCTCGATACTAACGAGCTTAGAAGAGGAAGATTCATTGGCTTTATTTGATAATAAGCTTGAGGACCAAATAAGCAATTTATTTAAAATAGCTGTTAAAGCAAATATAGATGGAATTGTTTGTTCACCTCATGAGCTAGAAATAGCAAATACAATTTTAGGTTCTCATTTAATAAAAATTACACCAGGAATTAGAGATATTAAAGTAGAAGATGATCAAGCAAGAACCATGAGCGCACAAGAAGCGATTAAGAGGGGCTCTACATTTTTAGTTATCGGTAGACCAATTACTCAAGCCAAAGATGTCACTAAAGCATTAAAAAATTTTAATGATACTATCTATGAAAAATAGATCTATTAAAAATATTTTTTCAGAGCTCAATAAACTATCAAAGTCTGATACTGGCAAAAGAAAACTTTCATTTAAATTTCAATCAGAACTTCTAAATTATCAACCTTATTTAAAGGATTTCTCTGCAAGGCACTATAAATTATTTGATGAGCTTGCCCTTCAATTAGATCTTCAAGGCTCCATTAATGATCTATTTGATGGGGAGGTTGTCAACAGGACAGAAAATAGACAAGCTTTACATCATAAATATCGCCTTAATCAAAAAGTGCAAGAGTTTGATTTTAAAAAAATTACAGAACCTTTTATCAACAGGATTAAAAAAGATGGTTTTAAAAATATTATTACTTTTGGCATTGGGGGTTCATATGAGGGACCAAAATTACTTCAAGAATTTACAAACAAGCAATCATTAAAATTAAATTACTATTTTGTATCTGGGCCTGATAGGGATGAATTTAATTCAATACTAAAACCATTAAGAGGGCAAAAGAATTTTTATATTTTTTCATCTAAATCTCTATCAACAGATGAAACATTGTCATGTTTAAAATGGCTTGGCAAAGAGAGAGATTCAACTAATTCAATAGTAATCACAGCAAATTCAGGTAAAGCAAATACTTTGGGCTTTCCAGAAAACTGCATCGTCCCGTTCCCTGAAACAGTTGGAGGCAGGTACTCTATCTGGTCACCAATTTCCTTGAGTACTGCAATAGAAAATAATTTTTCTACATTTTTAAAAGGGGGACTATCAGCAGATAAAATGATGTTAGGAACCTCAAGAGAAAATCTTAAATATCAAAAATTTATAAGAATATTAGCATTTTCAGATTTGTGGTTTAGCAATTTTAAAAATAAAAAAAATAGAGTTGTTCTTTCCTATATTTGGAAATTACGATCACTAGCTCATTATATTCAACAACTCGAGATGGAATCTCTTGGCAAGCAACCTAATCCTAGATCCTTGTTTAAAGAAACTGGACAGTTATTATTTGGAGGTTTTGGTTCTACAGCCCAACATTCATACTTTCAATTATTACACCAAGGTACAGCTGGATTTTGTGCAGACATTATTTATTCAGGCTCAAAAAGCAGCCCATTATCATCTGCTCAAGCACAAGGACAAGCTTCTTTGCTATCTTCTGATTTCAAAGGATCTAGTAATGTTCTTGAAAAAACGAACAGTAATTCTCCAGTTAATCTTTTCCATTTAAACAAGTTGTCACTTGAAGGGCTTGGTTTTTTATTAGCAACTTGGGAGCATAGAGTGTTTGTAACCGCATGCATGCTACAAATTAATCCCTTTGATCAATATGGAGTTGCTGCAGGGAAGGTTGTTACAAAGAAGTTTCTTAGTTAATGGCTTTAGATTTAACACAAGTTCCCAACACATCTGGAATCTATAAGTTTTTTTCTAAAAATAAGATCATATATATTGGCAAGGCAAAGGATTTAAAAAAAAGGGTCTCCTCATATTTTGGTAAATCTTTTAAGGATAGAAAAACGCAACAAATTCAAATCCTTACAGATAAAATTGAAACCTTTTCCACAACCACAGAGGCTGAAGCTCTCCTATTAGAGCAATCTTTGATTAAAGAAAATTTACCTCGATTTAATATTCTTTTACGAGATGATAAGACATATCCATATGTGCATTTTTCAATGGATCATAAATATCCAAGTATCAGCATGAAAAGATCAAAACATGCTGTTTCAAAAAATTTTTTTGGGCCCTTCATAAGTGCTCAAGCTGTTAAATCAACCATTAAAGATTTGCAAAAAATTTATCAAATCCGAAATTGCAGTGACACAACCTTTAGCAATAGATCTAGGCCATGCATTGAGCATCAAATGCAACGGTGTTCTGCCCCATGCGTAGGTTTAATTTCTGAGGTTAGTTACCAATCAGATCTTTTATCTTCACAACATTACCTATCATCTTCAGGGAGAAAAACTAAATCTTTGATGACTGCTCAGATGCGTAAGCTAGCAGAGCAACAAGAATTTGAAAAAGCTAATGACATAAAAAAAAGAATTAAAAGTTTAGATCTCCTGCATCAAGAGCAATCAATTAATAGCTCTTTAGTCAGCATTGATTTTTTTGCCTGCGTCTCAAAGCTTGATAGAACAGGAGTATGCATATTATCAGTTAGGGATGGAAAAATCAGAGGAACCAAAACTCATTACCTTAAAGGAAATCAATTAAAAGACATTGATAGCCTCTTTCAAAGTTTAATATTTTCTTACTACCAGAACAGTTTCTCGCTGCCTAAAAAAATTATTTTAAATATTAAGCTCAATAATCAGCTATTAATCAAGGAAGCCTTAAGGCTTAAATTTGGAAAAACACTTTTAATTTCATCAAGCATTAATTCTGATGTTAGAAAAATTGCAAAATTAGGGCAATTAAATGCGAATCAAGTTATCGATAATAGGGTCAATCAATCTGTAAAATATTCATTTGCTATAAAAGATCTTATTTCTAATTTAGGTATTGTTAAAAAAAACTTAACAATAGAGGGTTTTGATGTAAGTCATCATAGCGGCCAAAATGCCGTGGCTTCTTCTGTAAGGTTTTCCATTAATGGACCAGAAAAAACAAAGTATAGGCTTTTCAATATACCCAAAGAATTATCTGGCAATGATATAGGCTCAATGAAGCATGTTCTTGAAAGGAGAATTAATAAAGCTAGTATCAATCCGTTGCCAAATATTATTCTTATTGATGGAGGACAATTGCAACTAGATGTTGCTCTAAATATTTTTTTTAAACTTCTAAAAAAACCACCAATGATACTCAGTATAGTCAAGGGGTCTAAAAGAGTAAGATCAACTGAAACAATCCTCTCTAAGAACGGCGTTATTGAAATGGCAAAAGATAGTTCTGGTTTTAGGTTGCTTCAACAAATTCGTGATGAGGCCCATAGATTTGCTATTACAAGCAATAGAAAGAAAAAAAATAAATCAGTTAAGAAATCTTCGCTTGATAATATAAAAGGGCTGGGACCTAAAAAGAAAAAAGATTTAATGAAATATTTTAAATCCATTAAATCAATTCAGGCAGCATCAGTAGATGAAATATGTCAGGTCTCTGGAATAAGCATTAAACTAGCAAGAGAGATAAAGATATTTTATAAATTATGAAAAACTTAATTCAATTTCTTACATACTTTAGAATTTTCATTGCACCAATAATTTTCCTATTGATCACAGTGCATGATTCTTATGGTTGGGCATTGATCCTTTTTTTTCTTGCTAGTATTTCTGATTACTGGGACGGATTCTTAGCTAGAAAATATGATCTTGAATCTGTTATTGGCGCTGTACTGGATCCTATCGCTGATAAAATACTAACAATTTTTTTAATTCTTGCTTTGAGTCTAGAATTATCTAGTATTTTTATTGGCATGGCAGGGGGAGTAATTCTTGCTAGGGAGTTTTGGGTAGGTGCATTAAGGGATTTAAACGCTCGGCAAGGCACCCTTAATGCTACCAAGGTCACATCCCTTGCTAAGATTAAAACGTCTATTCAGTTCATGACATTTTCATTGTATTTATTTGGATTATTTTTTAATAACACTTTAATGTTGTTTACCTCCAATTTCTTTTTACTTTTAGCCTTAATTATTACTCTTAAAACAGGACTTTCATATACAATAGCAACTTTCAAGAGATAAGGCTGGATGGCAGAGTGGTTATGCAGCGGCCTGCAAAGCCGTTTACGCCGGTTCGATTCCGGCTTCAGCCTCCACTAATATAGTATATTAGTGGAGTTATTAGTTATAAACAGGGGTGTTAACCATGTCAGAAGAAGAAAATAAGAATTCTAAGGAATTTCCAGATGAGCTAGATCTCAAAGCTATTTTTTTGAGCCTTAAAGATAATAAGAATTTTATCTTCTGGGGAACAACTTTCTTTGCAATCGCCGCAATAATCTTCTCACTATTAGCTTCTCAAAAATGGAGCTCATCTGCACTGTTGACTCCGGTAAGTACAAGTTCCGTAGGTGGCTCATCTTCTGTTGGAGGTCTTGCGTCATTGGCTGGAGTAAGTTTAGGTAAAAACTCCAAAAACTCCTCCTCAAAAGCAGTCGCTACAATTACTTCTCGTGACTTCCTTCGTCATTTGATGAAATTTGATGGAGTACTTGAGAATCTGATGGCTTTTGAGTCCTATGATGTATCTTCTCAAAAATCTATCTTTGTGGATGCGCTTTTTAATGCTGATACTGGTAAATGGGTTGATGATAAAAAACCTACTGCGTATCAAGCATACGAAGTATATAGAGGAATTTTGAGCATAAGAACCTCAAAAGCTACAGGCTTTGTAACCATTACCATTGATCATGGTTCACCTGTTTACGCTAAGAAATTTTTAGATTTAATTATTCAAGAGGTTAATAATCTCAGTCGCCAAAGAGATATAGATGAAACTAATGCATCACTAGCTTATTTATACAATGAACTTGATTTAGTTCAGCAATCAGATGTTCAAATTGCTGTTAGCCAACTAATCGAGGAGCAGTTAAAAAAGCAAATGATGGCGCATGTTAAACCGCACTACACCCTGCAACCAATCGATTCACCATTTGTTCCAGAGCTTAGGTCATATCCACAAAGAACTAAGTTAGTTGTAAGTTGGACCCTGTTAGGGTTTTTTCTCTCTTTGATGTTTGTTTTGATTTCGGAGTATACAAGGAAGTATTTTAAATAATATAACTAGATATTTAATACGGAGCATAGTTGAACCAAATTATTATAGAAGATATCAAGCTAGCTATTATTGGCCTTGGATATGTAGGATTACCCTTGGCCGCAGCATTTGGAAACACCAGAAGCGTAGTTGGTTTTGATATCAATGAAAAGAGAATAGATGAGCTCCTAAGATTCCATGACGAAACGCTTGAACTATCTTCTGATGAGATTAAGGATTCGAAAAACTTAACTCTTTCATCTGATATCAATGATTTAAGAGACGCTAATTTCTATATAGTTACAGTTCCAACTCCAATCGACAGCTCAAATGCACCTGACTTAGCACCCATTTTGAAAGCCACAGAAATGATTGGCAAAATCTTGAAAAAAGGCGATATTGTCGTTTATGAATCAACCGTCTACCCTGGCGTTACCGAAGAAGTCTGCGTCCCAATTTTAGAAAAAAATTCTGCACTGAAATTTAACAAGGATTTTTTTGCTGGCTATAGTCCAGAGAGAATCAATCCAGGTGATAAGACACATAGACTAAAAGATATTGTTAAAGTAACTTCAGGCTCTACTCCTGAGATAGCAGATACTATTGATGAACTTTATCAATCTATCATTGAGGCTGGTACTTTTAAGGCAAGCTCTATCAAAGTAGCTGAAGCAGCTAAAGTTATTGAGAACACTCAAAGAGATGTCAATATTGCTCTAATTAATGAGCTATCAAAAATTTTTACTTTGCTAGATGTTGATACAGAAGAAGTCTTGCTTGCTGCTGGCACTAAATGGAATTTTTTGCCGTTTCGCCCAGGCTTGGTTGGAGGCCACTGTATAGGTGTTGATCCTTATTATCTGACTTACAAAGCACAGGAGCATGGCTATGAGCCAGAAATTATTCTGGCTGGAAGAAGGCTTAATGATGGAATGAGCTCTTATGTTGCCAACACTCTCATTACTGCCATGAAATTAAAAGGAGATTCTGTAGACAATCAGTATAAAGTTTTAATTATGGGATTAACTTTTAAAGAAAATTGTCCAGACCTTCGAAATAGTAAAGTTTTTGATGTCATTGGGTCTCTGTTAAGCCAGGGCGTGCATGTGGATGTTTGTGATCCATGGGTATCTAGTCAGAAAGTAGGAAAGGAGATCAATATCTTGCCCATAGAAGAAATAAGAAAAGATTTTTATGATGGAATTATTTTGGCAGTTGGTCATGATTTCTTTGTCGAGATGGGCGTTGAGAATATCAAGCTATTCGGTAACAAGAACAAAGTTCTATATGACCTAAAATATCTCTTTTCATCTGATAATACAGATTTGAGGTTATAGCTCATGAATAATCTTCTTATAACAGAATATAAAGATGCCCTTCATGACTTAAGCTTCTCATGGATGATTACTGGAGTGGCTGGATTTATTGGTAGCAATTTACTTGAAGAATTATTGCTTAATAATCAAATTGTTTATGGTATTGATAACCTCGAAACTGGGTTCCAAAAAAATTTAGAAGAGGTTGAGAGAGCGGTTACACCAGAGCAATGGCTAAATTTTAAGTTTTATGAAATTGATATCAATGATCTAGAGGGCATTAAGCCATTATTTGAGGGTGTTGATTTTGTTTTACATCAAGCAGCCCTAGGCTCAGTTCCAAGGTCAATTAAAAACCCACTCCGAACAAATGAAGTGAATATCGCAGGATTTCTAAATGTCATTGAAGCTTCCAAATTAGCTGAAGTGCAAGGATTTGTCTTTGCAGCAAGTAGCTCCACATATGGCGATCATCAAGCCTTGCCTAAAATAGAAGATGTTATTGGGGCACCTCTTTCACCTTATGCAATTACCAAATATGCAAATGAGCTATATGCCAGCATCTACTCAAAACATTATGGCATATCTACAATTGGGCTTAGATACTTCAATGTTTTTGGAAAGCGTCAAGACCCAGACGGAGCTTATGCAGCAGTTATTCCTAAGTGGGTTGGAGCTATGGTGAAAGGCGAGGACGTATTTATTAACGGAGATGGTTCAACAACCAGAGACTTTTGCTTCATTGATAATGCTGTTCAAGCCAATATCATGGCTGCTCTCAATATTGTTAACTTAAAAAAAAGAGCTGATATTTTTAATATTGCTTTCGGTCAGGCAAATTCTCTGTTGGTATTATTTGAATCGATTAGGTCTCTCTTAAACAAAGAAGGTGCCAGCTACTCAAAAGATCCTATTTTTAGAGATTTTAGAGAAGGGGATATCAAGGATTCATTGGCTGACATTTCGAAGGCGAGAGCTCTGATCGGATATGATCCAGCTCATGACTTGCAAAAAGGCTTAGAGGAGGTTATTCCTTGGTTTTTAGATAATTTAAATACTGATGATTAGGCTTTTTCGCGATACGTTCAGCATTTTAGAGAGGCACCAAAAAATAGGTGTCTTGAGAATGCAAGTGGTGATCCTCATAACTGCGCTTACTGAAGTTACAAGTGTTGCAAGCTTAGGCCCATTTATGGCACTAGTCTCAAATCCAAGTCAAATTTACGAAGAGGGCTTATTTGGTACTCTTTATCAATTTAGCGGCTCAAATACAGAGCAAGAATTTTTAATTTTAGTTGGTGTTGGAGTGGTTGCAATCCTTCTACTTTCAGCTACGGTAGCGACCTTCGCATTAAGATATATATATCATTTTGCTCAAAGGATTGGCGCTGAAATTGCCTCTAATCTCTTTGATCATTACATTGCATCTGATTGGATATTTCATACTCAAAATAATAGCAGCAAATTAATCACAAATGTTTCCAGTGAGTGCTCAAGAGTTACAACGGGAATAATTGTTCCAGCCTTGGTTATGAATGCAAAAATAGTGACAGCTGCATCTATAATCTTTTTTTTATTGTGGGTTAATTTCTTGGTTACCTTGATAGGGTCTTTGGTTTTTGGAACTGTCTATTCTTTAATATTTTATGCAGTTAAATCTAAGCTTGGAGCAAATGGAGAAAAACTAAGTGAGCATCAAAATATTAGAATCCGAACTATGAATGAGGGCTTTGGGGGGATAAAAGATATATTATTAATGAACAGATCAGAGCAGTTCAGGACTCGCTTTAGAGAATCTAGTCTAATATATGGTCATGCTGTTGGTACTCAGCAGACTCTGAGTGAAATTCCAAAATACTGGGTTGAGCTTCTGGCTTTTGGAACAATGGTCCTGTTGGTTTTGTTCTTATTGCTGATTTCGGATGGAAATTTTAGTGTTATTGTGCCAACGCTTTCGATGTTTGCTATGGCCTCCTACAAGCTTATCCCCCTTTTTCAGCAAATATATTTTTATATGTCCGGCATCAAGTTCTCTCAATCGGCTCTTGAAAGTATTAGCAAAGATTTAAAACTTCGGCGTGCAGTTCTAGCAGGCATTAATAATTCCGAAGCTCTTATTACAAAGTCATATGAGCTTGAGCTAGATAAAATTCATTTTCAGTATCCAGGCAAAGAACAGCTCGTAACTAGCAATATCTCCCTAATAATCCCTGAAAATCATATGGTCGGCTTTGTAGGTCCTTCTGGTTCCGGAAAGTCTACCTTAATAGATATTATCTTAGGTTTGCTTACTCCTAAGTCTGGAGCTTTAAGGATTGGCGGCACAACAGTTAATGAAGAAAATGCTTTTATTTTACAAAGGTTAGTGGGATATGTGCCGCAGGCTTTATATTTAGGCGACTGCAGTATTAAAAGTAATATAGCTTTTGGTTTAGAGGAGGCTGATATAGATGAAGATAGAATTATCTCTGCCTGCAAGCAAGCTCAATTACTTGATTTTGTTCTAACGCTGCCTGAAGGCCTAGAAACAATTGTTGGGGAAAAGGGAGTTCAGCTATCAGGTGGGCAAAAGCAACGAATTGCTATTGCAAGAGCCCTGTATCGAGATCCAAAAATTCTAGTGTTAGATGAAGCAACGAGCTCTCTTGATGGCTTGACTGAGAAGAAGATCATGGAATCAATTTATAAACTTGCCTCTGATATTACAGTATTAATCATTGCCCATAGATTGAATACGGTAAAAGAATGCGACATGATCTACTATATGGACGAGGGTAAGATTATTGATAAGGGGCGCTATGATGAGCTTATGGACTCAAACCCCAAATTTAAAAACCTATCAAAAACATCTTAGTCAGTGAATTAATATGAAAAAAGCATTAATTACCGGTATTACAGGGCAAGATGGCTCTTATTTAGCAGAGCTCCTTATTGAAAAGGGCTATGAAGTGCATGGCATTAAACGAAGAACTTCTATGTTTAATACCAAGAGAATTGATCAAATTTACCAAAATCCTCAAGTAGATTCTCGGAACTTTCTTATGCATTATGGAGATTTATCAGATGCATTAAATATCACAAGAATTATTAATGAAGTTCAACCAGATGAAATATATAATCTTGGGGCTCAGTCTCATGTTGGGATTAGCTTTGAAACTGCAGAATATACATCAGATATCGATGCAATAGGCACCCTAAGAATTCTTGAGGCAATTAAGTTTCTTGGATTGGTTAAGAAAACTAAATTCTATCAAGCTTCTACATCCGAGTTATATGGCCAGTCTAAGGAATCTCCCCAAAATGAAAATACACCGTTTTATCCACGATCTCCATATGCTGTTTCCAAGCTTTATGCATACTGGATAACTGTTAACTATCGTGAGGCATATGGTTTATTCGCATGTAACGGAATTCTATTCAATCACGAGTCACCGAGAAGAGGTGAGAATTTTGTAACTCGAAAAATTACTAGAGGCTTAGCAAATATTGCATGTGGGATCGAAAATTGCTTGTATGTAGGCAATCTAAATGCTCTTCGAGACTGGGGGCATGCCAAGGACTATGTCAGAATGCAGTGGATGATGCTTCAGCAGGAAGAACCTGAAGATTTTGTTATTGCAACAGGAAAGCAATTTTCAGTTAGAGAATTTGTTGTATGGTCTGCAGAAGAGTTAGGCGTTGGAATTCAATTCAAGGGCTCGGGACAAGAGGAAGTAGGTATTGTAAGCAGTATTGAGGGCGATAAAGCTCCAAGCATTCATGTTGGAGATATAATTTTAAAAATCGATTCTCGCTACTTTAGACCAACTGAGACAGACAGCTTGCTTGGAGACCCATCAAAAGCTAAAAATAAACTCGGTTGGGAGCCTCAGATCACTGCAAGAGAGATGTGCAAGGAAATGGTTTTGGCAGATCTGCGCGAAGCAGAAAAAATGTCTTTGTTAAACAAGAATGGATACACTGATTAATTTTAGAGATTTGCTAGCTTGAAAGATTTAAAACCCTTGAGAATATTTTTAGCTGGTCACGAAGGAATGGTTGGCCAATCAATTTTTAGATCATTACAAACTCATGAAAATCATGAAATTATTATTGCAAAAAAATCTGAGGTAAATCTTACCAATCAGTCTGAGGTAAATAGCTTCTTTGATCAGAATCAGATTGATGAAGTTTATATTGCTGCTGCAAAAGTAGGAGGTATATATGCTAATAATACCTATCCGGCAGATTTTATATATCAAAATACTATGATTCAGAGCAATGTTATTCACGCAGCGCACACTCATAATATAAATAAGCTGCTCTTTCTAGGCTCCTCTTGTATATATCCAGTTCATGCAGATCAACCAATTCAAGAAAGCTCCTTATTATCTGGCGCCCTGGAAACTACAAATCAAGCATATGCAGTTGCTAAGATTGCAGGAATTGAGATGTGCCATAGTTACAATGTTCAGTACGCAAGAGATTATAGGTGCGTAATGCCAACAAATCTCTATGGTCCAAATGATAATTTCCATCCCCGTAACAGTCATGTGATCCCAGGACTTATTTCAAAATTTTATACAGCAGTAGAGAACAATCATAGCGAGGTGGTGATCTGGGGAACTGGCATCCCGCGAAGAGAGTTTCTTCATGTCGATGATCTAGCGCGAGCATGTATTTTTACCATGCAACTTCCAAGAGAAAATTTTGCAAGTAGCTTGCAAAATCATATGCCTCATATAAATATTGGCTCAGGCAAAGAGGTATCAATCAAGGAGTTGGTGGAGATCCTTGCTGAAATTTCAGGCTTTAAAGGGAATATTATTTATGATGCATCTAAACTAGATGGTGCTCCAAGAAAATTATTAGATTCCTCTAAAATTAAAGAATTAGGGTGGAGATCAGAGATACCCCTTAGCTTGGGACTGAAAAGTACTTATGACTGGTTCACAAACCATCAGGGTACTTTTAGATCAGGAAATTAATTGATAATGGAAGATAAACGAATTCTTTTTGTAGGTAAGAAGTATTTATTTAAACCTTCTGGTGGTCGAGAGATGTTAAGCGCTCTTAACTATCAAGTGCTTAAGCGCATTTATGATAATAACTTTTATAATTTTGAGCTTGCCTCTCATCACCCAACTGAGGCACGGGGTCGAGGTTTGCAAAAGATTTTTTATGGTGAGATTGATGGCGTCTCACAAGAAGTAATTCAGAGTTTGATTGAGATAATAGATCGTCATACAATTAATCAATTATTTGTTGACGGCTCAAACTTAGGGTTGATAGCTCAAACAATAAAGTTACGCTTTCCTAGCATTAGAATTTATACATTCTTTCATAACGTTGAAGCAAAGTTTTTCTTTGATTCATTTTTACAAAATAAATCGTTTCGCTCCCTAGCAATTCTAGCAGCTAATTTTTTTGCAGAAAGGAAGGCAGTTTTATACTCAGATCACATCATTTGTTTAACTGAGGTTGACTCAGTGATGTTAAAGAAGATTTTTGGCAAAAAAGCTAATTCCATTTCAGCTATAGCCTTGCATGATGAACTACCTAAAGAGTTATTATTTAAACCTAATTCATATCAGGAGAGGTACGTTTTATTTGTAGGCGGACTTTTTTATGCAAACGAGTTTGGAGTCAGGTGGTTTGTAAAGAATGTGTCTTCCAAAATAAATTTAAAAACATATATTGTTGGTAGAGGCTTTGAATCTCTTAGGGAGGAATTGGAGGCCAATAAAAATGTCAAGGTGCTTGGCGGAGTGGATGATCTATCTGATTACTACTTTCATGCAGAGTATGTCATTGCTCCTATATTTGATGGCTCAGGAATGAAAACAAAGGTTGCTGAAGCCTTTATGTTTGGTAAGAGGATTCTTGCAACTGATGCTGCTTTGGTGGGTTACAATGAGCTTCTAGAAAACGCACATGATGCTTGCAACACAAAAGAAGAATTTATAAATGCTCTTAACTATTCAACCAATCAAGCAGAACATAAATTTGATCAGAATCTTAGAGATATATATCAGAAAAACTTCTCTTCAGAGGCCGCGCAACTTAGATTTGAAAAAATTTTATTAAGATAACTATGTTTAGATACTGGAAAATTGGCTTAAGAAAATTAATTCCATTAAGTGTACAAGTGCCTTTAAAGTATTGGTATTCATATCTGCGAGGGTATTCTGAGGCTGAGATGGTTCTGTTAAAGCATCTTGTTAAAAATGAAACCATGGCAATTGATATCGGTGGAAATAGAGGAATTTACTCTTACTATATTTCTAAATTCTGCCCTAATATTGAAATCTTTGAACCAAATCCAGTATGTTTTGATATTTTAAGTGCGTGGTCATGTCACAAAGATGGTATTAATGTTCATAAAGTAGCATTATCTAATGTCAACGGATCAGCTGAATTATTGATTCCTATTGACGTCGACGGTGTAGAACATGACTCCTCTGGTTCAATAGAAAATAATCACTTTGCTAATACCCGATCTGAAACTGTTCCGCTTAAAAGCTTGGACTCATTTGCATTTCAAGTTGTTGACTTTATTAAAATTGATGTAGAGGGTCATGAATTTGCTCTTCTTCAGGGCGCTGTGGAAACAATCCAAGCTTCCAATCCTGCAATGCTCATTGAGATTGAGCAACGACACAATAACGTTGATATTGTTGAGATCTTTTCATTTATCGAAAACTTAGGTTATAAATCTTATTATCTTGATGAAGGTATGCTCTATGATTCCTCTCATTTTGATCTTGCTCTCCTTCAAGCAGAAGAAAATTTAACAACAAGTAACAAGTATATAAACAATTTTCTTTTTCTACACAAAGATAGATTGAATACTTCTGAGTATAAAAATCTCCCGATAACGCATTTATAATGAAAATAGCCATAGTGACTCCTGTTTTTTCAATTGCTGGGGTTCCATTGGCACAACATCGATTTGCTAGAGCATTGGTCAAGAAAGGACATGAGGTAGAGTTAATAGTTGGATTTCTTCCATCAAATTTACCACCACCACAGGTCCCTTTGCTCAAGATTAATATTTTAGATAAAAGCAGCGTTACAAAAATGTTTCCATCTCTTATCCGCATATTTAAAAGAGATAATTATGATATTATTTTCTCAGCTGAAGATCATCTGAATGCAATCGTTCTGCTTGCAGCAAAGATTGTGGGCGCTAAGGCTAAGATCAGCTGTTCTTCAAGGGTCACTCCATTAGATACCTATTCTAATAAAATTCTTTCTAAAAAATGGTTCTTAAAGCAGCTAACGAAAATAACAATGAGTAGAGCGACTGTTCTTTCATGCGTCTCCAAGGATATGGTCTTGCAATATCAGGAAATTTTTGAAAAAGCCCCGCATGTCCCTATTTACAATATCATTGACGATGAGTTTTCACGCATCAAAATGCTAGAACCAGTAGAGCATAATTGGTTTGGAAGTGAGAATCACAAGCTCCTTATTGCATCAGGAAGATTGGCTACTTGGAAAGGCTTTGAGGACTTAATTAGAGCGATGCCTAAGATTTTGAAGCAACGGAATGCTAAGTTATTGATTCTTGGAGATGGCCCCCTGAAAACTCACTTACTTGAGATAATTCAAGAGTTAGACCTCAGTGCATCAGTTGAGTTGCTTGGCTACGTTGATAACCCATTAAAATACTATAAAAATGCTGATGTATTTGTGCTCTCTTCACATGTAGAAGGTCTTCCAAACGTTTTGGTAGAAGCGATGATGTGTGGTTGTACCCCAGTAGCAACAAATTGCCCAACTGGACCTCGTGAAGTACTGGATGATGGTAAGTATGGATATTTAGTACCAATGCATGATTCAGAAGCTCTGGCAAAAGGCGTGATAAATGCTATTGATTCCCCCATTGATTCAACTATGCTCGAAATTGCCATTCAACCATTTCAAGAAGATCAAATCTTGCAAGCTCATTTTAATTCCCTGGGAATAAATCAATCTTTATGAAAATAGGCTTAAATGCAACTTGTTTCAATAATAGGCCATCAGGAGCAAATCAAAGGTTCATAGGCTTATACAGTAGATTATTCACACTCATGCCAGATGCCGAGTTTGTTATTTTTCAGCCTAGTGATTGTGATCTTGAGGCATGGTTTTCAGAGCCCAATATTAGATTTGTCAAAACACCGATTCCTAGTGAAGGGCGGCTATTAAAATTTACAAAAGGCTTAAATTTTTGGGACCAAGTCTTACAAAAAGAAAAGTTTGATTTGTTTGAATGCTTTAATATCCCAACAATTAAAAATAAATATGGTCGAACATATCAAACCATTCATGATATTAGATCATTGCATTTTGATGTTTCTAGATTGAAAAGATTTTTTTCAATTTATGCTCACAACGATACATTTAAAAAAGTAGACAAAGTTATTACTGTCTCTCAAACCATGCAAAGTGAAATACTGAAATACTACCCAGATGCCAGTGTTGAATTTCTTTATAACGGCTTAGACTTAAAAACTTTTACTTTAAATAGAGATCAGGAGCTATCTTCTCTAAATACCGGTCTAAGAATTCCAGAAAATTTTTTATTGGCTGTTGGGCATTTTGAGGATAGAAAAAATTACGAAATATTAATAGATGCAATAAAGCTTCTTAAAGATAATAATTCTAATCAATCATTGGTAATTGTGGGTAATGATAATGGGCAGAAACAATGTATCGCTAATAAATTATTATCCCTTAACCTAGAAGAGAATATTTTTTTATTTAGCAATCTTGCTGATGAAGATGTAAAAATTCTATATAGCAATTGTTCAGCATTCATCTTTCCCTCAACCTATGAGGGTTTTGGAATCCCGGTGCTTGAGGCCATGGCTTATGAAAAGCCATTTATTCTAAGTAATATTGAGGTTTTTAAAGAGATTACTGAGAATCAAGGAGTATATTTTGAACCTCTGAAGGTTGAGTCAATTGCTGCGGCAATCTCAAAGGTCCGTGAAAACCCATTAATTTCTGAAGAATTACGGATCTATGGAAAAAAAAGGGTGCAAGACTTTAATTTTGATTTTTTGGCCCCGGCTTTAAAGAGACTTTACTTAGAATAAGCATTAAATCTTGGTTATTTTTTTTCTTAATCATCTATAATTACCTCTTCACCCTAGAATATATCTATTATTTAGAATGCTGCATGATATGAAAGATATGAAAGATCAAAATACCCAATTAAGTGTCATGCTAGCTCAATTTGGTAGGCATCAGTTTAGCGATAGATTTTTTTCATATTTGAAAAACACCTCTTGTCCTTACCCAATAATCTATGCAGATGGAAATGCTGATGGATTCTCCTCAGATCTTTGTCAAAAGTATAAAAGTGACTTGGATATAAAGTTAGTTGAATACAAGCAAAGCCAAAAGTTTAAAGACTATTTTACTATGATGGTAAAAGGTTTAGAGGCGGTCCAGACTCCGTATGTCATGCTTTGCGATAATGATGATTTTATTATTTACTCATCTATAGAGAAACTGCTTACATTTCTTAACAACAATCCATCATATGTAAGTGCCGGTTCACCAATTATAGAAATACAGATTGATAACTTCTCTACAAAGCATGATGGAGATAAGGCTACTCTTGTAGGATCATATGCGCATTTTAGAGATGAAGAGCCTTTGCCTGCTTGGGCAGATCAAATTCATGATACATTTATTAAATTCCAACCAAATTTTTATCATATTTATAAGCGAGAAGTTCTTTTAGAGATTTGGAAAGAGATTTTGGAATGTAATTTTTCTGATTTGACCATTATGGAGTTTTACTATCAATTGAGAGCCCCAACTTTTGGTAAACAACATTCAGACCCTTCGATTACACATTATATTCGTCAGAGTGGATCAGGCACATGGGAAAGTCAGCATTATGATTTTTCTAGGGAGCTTGTTTACAATAATTTACCTAAAGATATTCGTCTAGTTGCAGATAGAATGAGTAAAATCTATAGCGAAGATTTTAATGAGGATAATCGCAATATGTATACTACGATTTTAGATAGCTATGCTGAGCATCTTAATAACTATCTGCCCCATAATGTTATGAGATTTAGATGGCCACGTTTATTTAGTATTAAGCTATCAATTCTCAAAATAACTAATAAATTTATGATTCTGCATAATCTAAAATTTTTGCTAAAAGAATTTAGGTTTAAGCGTAAACTCAAAAAAATAATGGGTAATTCTTACCCTCGGTTTATTCAAGAAATATCAAAAATTAAAAGTATCATTGAAGATTGAATGAATCACTCAATGCTTTACTCCAGATCTACCTTTGCTAATCTCTATCGAAGAATATGCTATTTGCTTCAAAGATCTTTCGTAACTTTCAAAGGTAAACTATGTGTGGAATAACAGGTTTTATTGGAAAAAGGGAGGGGATGCAGGATATTATTTCATCAATGCATCGCGCAATTGCTCACAGAGGCCCAGACTCATCTGGCTCATGGATAGATGAGATAAATGGTGTCGCTTTAGGCCACCAGAGATTGGCAATCCAAGATCTCTCAGAGGCAGGTTATCAGCCAATGCACTCACCATCTAATCGCTTTGTAATTATTTTTAACGGAGAAATTTATAATCACTTTGATATAAGAGAGAGTCTAGAAAAGTCATTCACTGCCCCCATTTCTTGGAAGGGTCATTCTGATACAGAAACACTTATCACTTCATTTGAATTGATTGGTATCGAAGAGACATTATCTCTGATAAAAGGAATGTTTGCTTTGGCTGTATGGGACAAAAAGTCTAACTTACTCACTTTATCTCGAGATAGAACAGGGGAGAAGCCTTTATTTTATGGTTTTGTAAATAATAGCTTGGTATTTGGCTCAGAGTTAAAGTCTATTAGGAAATTTCCAGACTTTAATAATGATATCTCGAAAGATGCCCTAGTCAGTTTTTTTAAATATAACTATATACCAGCACCAGCTAGCATCTATGAGAATATATATAAGCTCAGTCCAGGTCACCTTATTCAATTTAATATAGAGAAAGGATTTACTAAATCAGAAAAATCTAAGCCTTATTGGTCATATTCTAAAGTATTGCAAACCGCACAATCGAATGAGTTTACAAGTACCCAGGAAGCCCATCAATTACTTGAGCAAAGTTTAGAAAGCTCAATTAAATCTCAGGCTATCGCAGATGTTCCGTTGGGAGCATTTTTAAGTGGGGGCATAGATTCTTCTTTAGTAGTGGCCTTGATGCAAAAAAATTCTATGACTCCAACAAAGACTTTCACGATTGGCTTTAAAGATAGCAATCATAATGAAGCTCCTTTTGCAGAGGCAGTTGCAAACCACCTTAAAACAGATCATCACGAGATGATTTTAGGTGAAGACGATGTTATGAATGCTATCCTTAAAATGCCAGAGATTTATGATGAACCATTTGCAGATTCCTCTCAAATTCCTACATATCTCGTGTCAAAAATGACTAGAGAGCATGTTACTGTTGCATTAAGTGGCGATGGCGGCGATGAATTGCTTGGAGGATATAATCGATATACTCACACGCCTGATATATGGGCTAAGTTAAAATTGATTCCATTTCCGCTTAGAAAGATTGTAGGTAAATCTTTATTATCTTTAAGCACTAAATCTTATGATTCTTTTGGAAGGACGTTTATTAAAAGCTCCATCCCTCAATTTGGAGGAAAAATACATAAAATGGGCGATCGAATGCAGCGTGTTAACTCACTTCAGGAACTATGTGTAGATTTAGCAACCATATGGACTAATCCTAACAGCCTTGTAAAAGGCATGGAAAAAAATAATTATGATAATTTTAGTGCTACTTCATTCGGTTTAAATTTTATGGACTCAGAAGTATCTCAAATGATGGCTTTAGATACATTGACATATTTGCCCGATGATATTCTATGTAAAGTTGATCGAGCTGCAATGGCAGTAAGCCTAGAGACTAGAGTTCCTATGTTAGACATTGGCGTAATTGAAACTGCTGCAAGGATTCCATTGCAAATGAAGATACGAGATCAGAAGGGCAAGATTCCCCTTAGAGCCATACTCTCAAAATATGTTCCCGATCATCTTATTGATAGACCTAAAGCAGGTTTTTCTATTCCAATAGGAGATTGGCTGAGAGGTCCTCTTCGCAATTGGGCAGAGTCTTTGCTAGATGAGGCAGCTATCCAGAAAAGAGGACTGCTTAATTTTGCACCCATCAAAGAGATGTGGCTTGAGCACATGAGTGGCAAGCAGGACTGGACGCCAAAGCTCTGGGGCATTCTAATGCTTCAAGCCTGGCTAGAAGAAACAGAATCTGATATACAATAATTCTAAAATTTATATGCTCATCTATTTTGTAACCTTTTTCTTTATTTCCATTTTGGCATTTGTAGCTCAGGCACGTCGCCCAATGCCTTATAACTTAACTCACTCACTTGCATGGAATCCTTTGTGGCTAATTTTTCTATTTTTTTTTACTATTTTTATTGGATTAAGATTTGAGGTAGGTGGAGATTGGGGGTCTTATTTACTCTACTATAATGATTTTTATAATACTGAGTTGTTTGAAGAGTTTGATGGCAGCTCAGACGTAGGCTATCACCTTCTGAATTGGTTAGCATCATATGCAGGTCTTGGTATTTCCGGGGTCAACTTTTTCTGTGGTTTCATCTTCTCTATAGGATTGATTTCTCTATGCAGAAGCCTTCCTCGCCCCCTACTAGCTCTTGTTGCTGCATTTCCTTATATGATAGTTGTTGTCGCCATGGGATACTCTCGGCAAGGAATTGCATTGGGTTTAGCTATGCTGGCTCTTGTCTATCTTGGTCGCGAAAAGAAGATATGGTTCGTAATTTTTATAATTGCAGCAACTTCATTTCATAAGACAGCGATTGTCTTACTTCCCGTTGCAGGTTTAGCTGCTACTAAGAATAGATTTTGGACATTAGCATGGCTCTCACTTCTTGGGTTAATTGCCTATTTTTCTTTATTAGCTTCTTCTTTTGAAAGATTATATTTATATTATGTGGAACAGTCCTATATTTCTGAAGGAGCATTGATTAGACTAATTATGATTTTTATACCTTCTTTAATTATTCTCATTTGGCCTCACCGGCTTAATATTTCTAAGTCACAGTTAGAGACATGGAAAGTCTATGCTTATATTTCAGTAGGCCTATTTTTTCTTTATTTCTTTAAACCAGACGCTAGCACTGCTATTGATAGAATCGCTCTATATATGCTGCCAATACAGATGGTTGTCTTTTCATACTTACCAGAATTCTTTGGAGGAAAAGGGGAGACTCCTCAATTAATTGTTTTAGGAGTAATATTATATTTTTTTGCTGTACTTACGGTATGGAGTTTTTATAGTCCCTACGCCATATATTGGTTCCCCTATAAAAACTTTTTATTAGAGGCTCTTTAAGTTTATATAGATACTATTTTATAAGAATTCCACAGGGCGCTGCTTGTTGACATAAAAATGTGGGCACAGAGTTGGAATATTTTTTGCTATACGTAGTTCACCTGGCCAATCTTTGCTAGCCCAATAAGATATTTGGAGTGCCGTTTAGGTAAAAAATTTGTCATTCTAAGTAAGTCACATACCATTGGATATAAGTCTGCTATAAATTTAAACTCGATTACATTCTGACTATATGGAATGATGACACCAGAAAATGGCTTGTCGGCTCTGCTTACATCACAGAAATTAATATTTTGATCAATCGTTATCCTTAGTCCTCGAGTGTCTTCATAATACTCTCTCCCGTAACTCACTTGGATTTTTGGATTAAGATTAAGAGAGAAATTTGGAAATTGCTTTCTGAGTACAAGTTCAAAAATATTGCCTATTTCTGATAAGCCTAGAGTTTGAATTGAGTTATTCTCTTCAGGAAAATCTAAATTCATTTTAAGACCAGTCTTGTTTACCCTTGTTTTAATTTCCAATGTAGGCTTTTCAGCTACATCAGATCCATACCACCTAACGCGAAATTTTTGACGCTTAGATATTCCTGAAATATTATCCGATACACTAGAGTTAGCATCATCATCATAGTAAATGCTATTAACAATTCTTGAATCATAGGACTGTATGATAGAAGTGTGGTTGATTTGCCAAAGCCTAAAAATTGACAGCTCTTGATCATTAAGAACAAGCTTCACCTCATGCCTTTTTGTATCTTGAGATTTCTTATTGATAGAATACATGGCTTATTTTTTCATTACATCAGTCTGGTATAGTAACTCCACATCAAGATCCCTTGAAATTATATTTTCTTCCTCATCAGAGGTTAGGAGTGTTCCCTTTTGCCGAAAATATATCTCATCCACACTATATATTGCTTTTTTCATAGAGCATTTCGTTAAACTAAGACTAGGCGCATCGTAATTATTTTTTTTGACATACGTCATAAATGGCATAAGTTCAACATTACTTATTACACACATCTCTGCAAATGTTGAGCTTCCATCCTTCGATGCAATTGCAACACCGACATTTTTTGCATAAAAATCTTGTATATACAGAATGCTTTTTTCACCAGCAGAAATTGCTTTATCTTTAACATTTATAGCACGAAAGTTATTTACAATAACCTCACTCCCAGAAAGATCTAAGCCATCACCACCTACATCACTAAAATCTATATTATTAATTTCTCCATTGGAGTAATCGCTATCAAAAGCATCAGATCGAGTTTTCTCAAACGAAGTGCTTCCTATAAAATATTTTGAATTTATAATGTTTAATGCATCTTCTGCTATGGTGCCCTCAAATAAAACATCCGTAAGGTTCACATTTGATGCATAAAAAACAGTGCCGCCGGTTAAACTTAATATTCCTTTATTTACCCCAGACGTATTCTTAATCACTACATTGGATAATTCAGATAGTTTGCTTGCATTATAGACATACAAACCACCCCAACTTTCGTCAATTGGCTGCATATAAATAGGGCTTTTTTTAGTTCCTTTTGCTGTAATATTTCCTTGTATTATCAAGGATGCATCTTTAGCAAAATTTAATCTCACTCCAGGCTCAATAAATAAATTTCCATGGATAACAAGACTATTTAGAATATCCCAAGAACCTTGTTTAATTAACCAGCTACTATTTTCTCTAATAATAAAGTTTGGTATATCTGTTGATTGCTCAAGAGGATTAACTATATTTCTTATTAAGGAGTTACCATTAACAACACTGGAAGATTTATCCATGTACGATGCCTCTAAAATAAATTGGCCATCCTGAAGACCAGTTACTCCGGATTTGATTATCAAAGGTGCTGGGACATCCAGATAACTTTCTAAAATTATTGGTTCAGTGATAATATTTCGCCCTTTAAAAATAATCTCATTAATGCTAACGCTATCAGGAATTAGATTAATAATTTCTATCTCCCCATTTATAAAGTGCTTGATATGAACAAGATCAGTCAGTCTTTTATTTTGACTATCATTGATGGAATCAAAGCGTTTTAAATCACTCAATTGATGTGTATCCAAGGTTACGCCATAATCTCTTAATTGATAAAACTTATTTGGATCAAAATCAATCCAATCTTCTTTATTAATTAGTATTTGATTGATGTTATTTGCAAAAATATTTAGAGATTTTGCGCTGTCTAAAGGAAAGATTTTATTTGCGCTATTTAGCTGCTCTTGGCTTTCAGGTATTTCGCTTGCAATTAAGTCAAAATTCTTCTTTGCATTGACTTTAAACTCTGAATTCTTCAAAGCTATTAAGAATTGAATTGGTGGTGGCCACTGCTCTACCAATTCCTTATTAGTGATTGGTTGAATCGGATATTGATCCCTTGTGATAGGCTCCAGCTGGAGATCATAAGGGTTAAGATAGTAGGAGGTGTTGTTATTTAGCAAGTTATGATATGTGCCCCATGCGCTAGCTAACATAAATGCCTTATTCATTAGCTCTGCATCAAATAATTCAGTGGAGTGCTTAATTTTTTCCTGCAAAACATAGCTCATCCTTTTTCTATTAAGCATATTCTGGTCATTTACAAGAAACTTTTTACCATTGTAAATTTTATACACTACTGATGAGTCAGATATCCTATATAGGTTCAATGGATCTGCAGACCAGCCCTCAAACCAAATTCTTTCATCTCCAAACTTAAATATTAAACTATTTAAACGTTCTTTATTTTCAAGAAATGTTTTGCCAATAGACTCTTCTGCTAACATGACCCCCCATTTCTCACCATTTAAAAATACTCTAACTGGCTTGGTATTTGTGGATAAAATACCTAATTTTGAGGATAGATGTTCATTTATATAATTATAGGGCCACTGCCTCTCTCTCGGCTTCTGAATAGAAAATTCTTTGAAATTCATTACCGTCTCATCATCTAAAACCTTAATTTTTAAACTCATTCTTCTTTTCACAAGCCAGTGAGTATCAAGCAGGCCCTTTAGACTGATTTTCACTTTCTTTTTATTACCATCGATTATGAGATCAGCTTTCACCTCTTGAAAATCTAATTGGATAGCATGACCCATTGCAACCGCCTGATCTCTATCATTCAGCAAGCTTTCATAATCCTCAAAAGCAATATCAATGAATAGAGCAGGTATATCAACATCTCTTTTTGATATAAATTTGTAATTAAATATTTCTAAAGGTCTCTGAAAAACGGAAATTAACTTACTAGCAACTGGCTGAGTATAGTTCCCTCTATATTCTAAAGAGCCATCATCAATAACATTAAAGAAAGAGGAGAAACCAAGGTCTTGACTTAATATCCATTCACTTACTGAATGTATCTCAATTCTAATATCTCTTGAATTAAATTCTATGGATGCAACAAGCACCAAAAAAGGTATTACTAACCAAGCTAGTCGTGATTTTTTCTTTTTTAATTGCAATGGTTAAAATAAAAATGCCTACCAGTTTGTATTTGGAGACGAGAATGTAACCGAAATACTTTCATCGAGGGTTTGCAGCTCTTTGGTGATAGAGGCAATGCCATCTGAAGTAGGAGATTCAACAATAAAAACAGCTGCATTAGCCTTAGGATTTACCGAATACCTTACCAGACTAATTGTTGTTGCATCTGATTCAAATCTCTCGATTAGTTGATTAAAGGTAATATTTTTACTTTCCCATGAAATGGATAAATTAAATTCATTTGCACCAAAAATGACTTTATTCCTTGAAAGAAAGAAGAAAGCGAAACCCAGGATTGCAAAAGTTATAGCAGAGGTAATAAAGAGGTAATTTGCAGCACAGCCTAACCCTACTGCAATCGCTAAAAATAAATATACAAGCTCTTCTGGTTCTTTTATTGGAGTTCTAAAGCGAACAATTGACAGAGCTCCTACTAAACCAAGAGATAGCGCAATCGATGACTTGACTACCAGAATAATTAAAAACACTATCCCGGAGAGAATTGGTAAAATATTTCCGATATTGAGCTTTCCTGCAATAGAGGATGAGTGTCTAATATAAAAATACCTCACTACAAATGCTAGACTTATGCATATTACAAAAGAAAAAAGCACTGGCAGTGCTTCCATTCTGCTTAAAGCTTCATTTGCAGGCATTTGCAATTTCTCGATTAGGTTGTTTATTGTGGGTTCTTCCATAGCCGTAATATTTAGTTATTCAGAATAAACTTTAGATACATATTCTATTTTACATCATTTATTTAATGATTTTTATAAAAGAATATAGAAACATATAATTATTCTATAAAATAAGATATGAGCACATCGAAGAAAAAATTAATTATTCTTTCAGCAAATACATCATGGTATTTATATAACTTTCGTGCATCAACTATCCGTGCTTTTGATGAACAGGGACATCGAGTGATGTGCCTGTCACCCAAAGATGATTACTCGAAAAGACTTCAAGCGTTGGGCTGTGAATGGATGGAGTTGAGAGTCGATAACAAGGGAAAAAATCCCTTTAAAGACCTCTCTTTATTTGTAAGATATTTCTTGATTTACGGCAAAGTCAAACCATTTATTGTGTTTCACTTTACTGTAAAAAATAATATTTATGGAACTCTAGCAGCATTTTTATTCAATATTCCTGCAATCAATAATATCACTGGATTAGGAACAACTTTTATTAATTCAAATTTTACTTCTCGTGTTGTGCAATTTCTTTACAAGTTAAGCCAACCCCTGGCCCAAAAAATATTTTGTCAAAACCAAGAAGATTTTGACTTGCTGGTCAGGCATAACTTGGCCCCAGAAAGTCGCCTAGGTTTGCTGCCTGGTTCTGGCGTAGACTTAGAGAGGTTTCATCCTCGCTTACGCGATTCATTTAAAGACGAGAATAGGTTGTTTAGGTTTTTATTTGCTGGAAGGATGCTCTCAGATAAAGGCTTGTATGAATTGATTGACGCAATGAAAGAAATTAATAAGCAAGACTTCAAATGTGATCTTTGGTTATGTGGATTTGTTGATTCTAAAAATAGCTCTGTAATTCCAGGCAAAATCTTGGAAAGTTGGAAAATAAATAAATGGATTAAATGGATTGGACCCTCTGACAGAGTTGAAGAGGTCATGGCTCAGGTTGATTGCTTAGTTTTACCATCGTATAGGGAGGGTATGCCTAAATGTATACTAGAAGCCAATGCCATGTCATTACCTGTGGTTACTACAGATGTACCAGGCTGCAGAAATATTGTAAAGCATGGTCTTAATGGGTTGATTTGTAGCCCTAGAGACTCATCTGCCTTGGCTGCCGTCATGACGAAAATGATTAATATGCCATCGGTTGATAGAAATTTAATGGGCCAAGCAGGGCGAAAGATTGTTTCAAATAGTTACGATGAGCGGCTAGTCATTCAATCTGCTGTTGATGTTGTCAATAACAATATTCTTGATCTAACTGTCTAAATCCTTGATTTTCTCTACCTCTCTTTGATGTTAAAATTATTTTTTTAAATTACTTTATATATGAAAATATTGATTACAGGTGGCGCAGGTTTTATTGGCTCAGCATTAATTAGATATCTTATCGATTACACTGATCATGAAATTTTAAATTATGATGCCTTGAAATATTCTGGCAATTTAAAATCACTACAGTTAATAGAAAAATCTAGTAGATATAATTTTATTGAAGGAGATATTTGTGATGCAAAACTTCTCAAAGAAACTCTTGAAGCTTTTCAGCCCAATGGCGTGATGCATTTAGCAGCAGAATCTCATGTTGATAAGTCGATAGATAATGCTGATCCTTTTATTCAAACAAACATTGTTGGAACATACACTCTATTATCTAGTTGCCAGGAATATTTAAATTTATCAAGCTCAGATATAGCTAATCATTTCACATTTCTTCATGTTTCAACCGATGAAGTCTACGGGGATATAGATCCTAGCGAGCCTCCATGTAGTGAGTTGCATGCTTATGACCCCAGTTCTCCATATTCAGCCTCAAAAGCAAGCTCTGATCACTTAGTTAGGTCTTGGCATAAGACTTATAATTTTCCAGCAGTTATTACTAATTGTTCAAATAATTATGGACCATTTCATTATCCTGAAAAATTGATTCCCCATGTAATATTGAGTGCTATACATGGTAAAAATATTCCAATATATGGTGATGGTCAGCAAATACGAGATTGGATTTTTGTTGATGATCACGTAAAGGGCCTGGTTCTTGCTTTTGTAAAAGGCCAGCATGGGCAAACATACAATATAGGCGCATCCAATGAAATTAAAAATATAGACATAGTAATTAAAATTTGTGAATTATTGGAGGAGCTAGTTGATGATAAACCGGAGGGCGTGAAGAAATTTACAGACCTGATTGTTTATGCAAAAGATCGTCCAGGCCATGATAGGAGATATACTATCAATTCCTCTAAAATTCAGAATAATCTTGGATGGAAGGTTGAGGAATCCTTTGAATCAGGCCTGCGAAAAACAGTGCAATGGTACTTAGAAAATAAAACGTGGTGGCAATTGATTATGCAACAAAGCTACACACTTGAAAGAATAGGGAGCGACTGATTATATGAAAGGTATTATTTTGGCAGGAGGGTCGGGAACTAGACTGCGACCATTAACTCTTGCTTTTTCAAAACAACTACTTCCTATTTATGATAAACCAATGGTGTACTATCCTTTGTCGGTTCTCATGCTTGCAGGCATAAGAGATATTTTGATAATCACAACACCAGAGGATCAGCAGCTGTTTATTAAGCTGCTAGGTGACGGAGCTAGCTTTGGTGTGAACTTAACATACAAAACTCAGAACTCCCCAAATGGTATAGCAGAAGCATTTATTATCGGTGAAAAATTTATTGGGGATAGCTCTGTTAGCTTGGTCCTAGGAGATAATATCTTCTTTGGGCATCGATTTGCAGAGATGTTGCTTGCTTCAACGAACTTAATTGAAGGCGCAATTATTTCTACTACAATTGTGCAGAACCCAGGGGAGTTTGGAATTGCTGAGCTTAATGCAGAAGGAGACCTAATCTCTATTGAAGAGAAACCAGAGAATCCAAAATCTAATTTGGCGATTACAGGCTTATATTTTTACGATAATGCAGTAACTGAGATAGCAAAGAGTATCACTCCCTCTGAAAGAGGCGAACTTGAAATAACAGCAGTAAACCAAGAGTATTTGAGGCGTGGCACTTTAAGAGTTAATGAGCTGGGCAGGGGATTTTCATGGCTAGATACCGGTACTCATGAAGCATTAGTGGCAGCTGGAGAATTCGTCCATACAATAGAAAAAAGGCAGGGACTGAAAATAGCTTGTTTAGAAGAGATTGCACTAAATAATCAATGGATTGATAAGCATGATGTAGCTATTCAAGCTCTTAAATATTCTAATACTGAATATGGTGCATACCTTCAAAAGCTGAGCTCGTAAATGGATATCCCACTCTTAAAAGCTACCATCCCCAATAGAAAAAAATTATTTAGTTCTTTTTCAGATATTTTTCACAAGGGTATTCTTGCAGAAGGAGAATATGTCTATGAGTTTGAAAGAAAATTTTCAAACATGTTTAACATTGATAATGTCTTAGCTGTTAGCAGTGGAACAGCAGCAATTCATATGGCTTTGCTTCTAATTGGTGTTAAGTCGGAAGATGAGATCATTTCAACAGCAATGACTGCCGAGCCAACAAATACAGCGATACTCCAAGCTGGTGCATTGCCAATTTTTGCAGATGTCTCTCCATTGACTGGTAATTTAGACCCTAGTTCGGTAGAGAATAGCATTACCAAGAAGACCAAGGCAATCATCGTAGTTCACTATGCTGGATATCCTGCAAAGATCAGGGAGATTGTAAAAATTGCTAATAAACACAAAATTCCAGTGATTGAAGATTGTGCTCATGCTTTGGGTGCAAAAATACAAAATAGATCGGTTGGCTCATTTGGTGATTTTTCAATTTTTTCATTTCAGGCCATTAAACACATTACTACGATTGATGGCGGAATGCTTGGTATGAAAAATAAAAAATATATGGCAAGGGCCAAGAAGATGAGGTGGTTCGGCCTGACAAAAGGCAAGTCCCGGCACTTAAATAGAATTAGAGAGCTTGGATTTAAATACAATATGACGAATATGGCAGCAGCTATTGGCCTTTTGCAACTTGATGATTTTAAGAAAAATTTAGAAAAATATATCAAGAATGGCGAGCTTTTTATAGACCAGCTAAGTGCTAGTAAAATAGTTATTCCTTCAACAATTGGTATAGATGAATTTCCATCTTATTGGTTTTTTACTGGCCTTGCTGAGAATTCGAGTGAGATTATTAATAAATTAAACCTAAGTAATATTGGGGCTTCAAAAGTACATCTGCCAAATAACCGACATCCTATTTTCTATAAGAGTGTTAGAAACCCACTTCCAAATACAGAGGCTTTTTATAAAAAATTAATCCATCTCCCGACAGGATGGTGGGTCTCCCAAACCCAAATTAAAAAAATTATTAGAATAATAGAAAAATTATGAATGTGTTACTACTTGGATATAGGGACTGGGCAACTACTGCACTTGAAGAGATAGCATGCCATGCCAATAAAATTAGATCTTTAACGAATCCCTACCCGAATGCCTACATTGAAGACACTAACGGAAAAAAATTATTTTTTTCAGCTGTTAGGCTTGAAAACGAATAGCTGTGAAAAACTCTAAAGAAAAAGAAATTAAATTATTTGATTGCTCTAAATCCTCAGGAGAGGTTGATGATCTTAGCTCTATTTTTAGCACTGGTTCGATTGCTTCGGGTTCAGAAATAGAAATGTTAGAGAGTAACTTATGCTCATTTTTAGGTGTTAATCATGCAATTGGCTTGAGTGATATGACAAGTGCTATATCCGTATTACTTCGATCATTAGGGATTCAGAAAGGAGATGAGATTTTATGCTCCTCTTTTAACTGTCTATCCTCAACATCTGCAATTGCTTCTTTGGGAGTTAAAGCTATATGGGTAGATTTAATGGATGGATATCCATCTATGTGTATAGAGGACTGCAAATCAAAACTCTCCAAGAGAACAAAAGCGGTTTTTTTGTATCATATTGCTGGCTACCCTAGCGATGTGCTGGCTTATAAAAAGTTTTGTACGAAAAATAACTTAATATTAATTGAAGATGCAAATAACGCATTGGGCTCATCATGGGGTAATGATTACATAGGATCCAAAGGAGATTTCTCTATCTTTTCTTTTTATCCAAATAGGTCAGTCTCTTCTATAGAGGGAGCCGCAATTGGACTGGATAATAAAAAATACTTTTCAAAAATCCAAAGTTTAAAAAAATATGGCTTGAATCTCTCTACCTATCGTGACCACATCGGTGAAATTAATTCTGAGAGTGATGTGGAAGAGCTAAGTTTTAATAGCTCTCTTTCAAATGTTCATGCATTCTTAGCCTCTAAGAGCCTTGCTAGCCTAGATTCTAGACTAGAAATAGTTAGGCGCCATGCTGCAGAATATACAAAAATGTTTTCTGACATATCTGAAGTAAAGCTATTCAATATTCCAAGTAAAGCTAATCCAGTGTATTGGGCATATTTAATCTCCATCAAAGATAGTAAGCAGTTAATTAAGTATCTTCGTAAGCACAACATTCATGCGTCTAAATTACATTACCCCAACCATAGATACTCTGCCTTTAATTGTTCTAAAAAGTTGGGCGATACCCTTGTGCAGACTCAATTATTTTTTAATGATGTTGTATGTCTGCCCTGCGGTTGGTGGTTAGGCAAGCGGGATATAGAAAGGGTAATTGATACTATTAAAAAATATGTATCCAAATGAGTAAAGTGGTAAAATCTAATAAAAATAATACTTAGAGCATGAACTTAGATAAAAGAGTAGAGGATTTATTTAAAGGAAAATCCTTGATGATTACGGGCGGCACAGGATCATTTGGAAAAACTGTTTTACATCGATTCTTGAAAACGGAAATTAAAGAAATCATTATCTTTAGTCGCGATGAAAAAAAGCAAGAAGATCTCAGACTTCGGCTTAACAATCCTAAATTAAAATTTATTTTGGGAGATGTACGATGCTACGACACCATAAACAATGCGATGAAGGGGGTGGACTATGTATTCCATGCTGGAGCTCTTAAACAAGTTCCATCATGTGATTTTTTTCCATTAGAGGCGACCAAGACAAATATTTTGGGCTCAGAGAATGTGATCAATGCTGCCATAAATCACAATGTAAAGAAATTAATATTGCTAAGCACTGATAAGGCTGTTTATCCGATTAATGCAATGGGAATATCCAAAGCAATGGCAGAGAAAATTTTGCAAGCCCAGTCTAGGAATCTTGATAATAATAATATTCTTTGTATTACAAGGTATGGGAACGTCATGGCATCTAGAGGTTCCGTCATTCCATTGTTTGTGGATGCTATAAAAAATAATCAACCTATTACTATCACAGATCCATCAATGACAAGATTTATGATGTCTTTGGAAGAGTCAGTAGATCTGGTGCTGTATGCATTTGCGCATGGAGAGCAAGGTGATCTGTTTGTTCAGAAAGCTTCCGCATGTACGGTAGAGATACTTGCACAGGCTCTCATTAAGATATTTAACAGCAAGGTTAATATGGAGATCATTGGCACTAGGCATGGAGAGAAACTATATGAAACCCTTATCTCTAGAGAGGAGATGAGTAAGGCAGTTGATCTGGAGAGATATTTTAAAATACCTACAGATAACAGAGACTTAAATTATAAAAAATATGAAAGATCTGGCAATATTTCTGCTAATCTTTTGGATGACTACACTTCTGAAAATACTCTCAGGCTCAATTTAGACCAGACATGCGACCTTTTGTTAAAATTAGATTTTATTCAAGAGCAGCTTACTAGCTAGTTTCTTTCCCTTTAATTGCCTTCAATACAATTAGATATATCCTTTCTGTGACCTTGAAAGAGGTAAAAATTCGATATAGTAAGCTCTTAAATTTAAAAATGAGTTTATCCTTTGTAGTAGGAAATTTAATAATTTCTATTCCCCTCATTAAATCGTAACTTGGAACAGCAAGGTATAGATCTTTAGGTTGATCATGCAGCTCATAGCCAAATTTTAGTATTGATTGTGGCAAGGCAACCTCTCCAAAGGTAATACCATCAAGATAATTATCCGTCTTGTTATGCGGCAGCATCCCATGAAGATCATAAATCTCTCCTAGTACTTTGCTGCTAGATAGCCCAACAGCACCATGGCAAGTAAAAGCCATTTCTTTAGAAGTAATGCCAACATCCTTCCAGTGACCCCTGGCTATTGTAGTCTTTCCTATAAAGGCTAGAAAACCAATTTTATTTGAGGACTCAAAAATATCAATTGATCGCTTTGCATATAAACTCTCAGTAATCGAAAGATCATCTTCAGTAAATATAAAGTATTCATAGGAATCTCTTAGTAATTCAAAAGCATCACTATAAGCACCGAAAGATAAGCCAATATTTTTTCTAGTAATAGTTTTAATTTCACCATTAAAGATTTTTTGACCATCTAGGCTATTGATAAATTCATTGCCAGCCTTAGAGCCAACATCACTGTTTACAATAATTAAATCTTGCTCACATCCAGGGTCAATTTCTTTTTCAAGATTAATATTAAATTTAATTAAATTAATAATCTCTTCTGTAGTTGTAAAATTTTGACTATGAAAGTAATATCCTAGCGGACTTCCAGTTAATAGTGTCTTTTCATTAACTCGTTTTGGCTTGAAGCAAGTCGCAATAATTCTTGCGCATTTTTTCTGACTACTCATTTTTTCTGACCACTCATTTTATGCCACACGTAGCGATTAGATAGCATCGTAACAGTTATAAATATGTTGATTATATACTAAAAACTTTAAGTCCTTGATACAATCTCAACATAAAAGCTTTTGTAACTATATATGCCAAGATTTTCAATATTAACACCCTCTTTTAATAGAAAAGAATTTCTACCAAAAGTGATCAACTCTTTAAAAGAGCAAAATTTTAATGATTTTGAGTGGATTATTGGTAATGATGGCTCAACGGATGGAACTCATGATTTCCTCTTAGAGGAGCTATCTAATATTAATTTTCCAGCCACTTACATTCATGCCGATTTAAGAGTTGGAAAATCAACAATTGATAATTTATTACTTGATAATGCATCGGGAGAATACCTGATATGGTGTGATTCAGACGATTTTTTTTTGCATGATGCCTTAAAGTATTTTTCTGATGAAATAGATAAAAGAAAAATTAATTTCTCCGAGGATGTTTATGGTGTCATTGCTCAGAATTTAGACACAGCTGGGGTAACTCAGACTTTTAATCCATCCGCAAATATTCCTATGGATGGCGTATATTCTTGGGAAGATATTGAAAATTTTATGGTGGGGGATGGGACAATATGCATAAAAAAAGAAGTTTTTATAAATAAAAGGTGGCCAGAGGTAGACTTTCTAATAATTGAGGGTGTGTTATTGAGAGAGCTCTATCATTCCAAGAATTTCTATTTTACTAGCGCTGTTGTAAAGGTTATGGATAGAACAGCTGAAAATAGCGTCAGTCATGGAAAAAAAATGCAGTATTGCAGGGGTTCCGCATATGCATTAGCGCATACCATTGGCTTGCAAGAATTTACCAAGATGAGTTTTCTAGATAGAGTTTTAAAAACTATTCACTATTTCCGTTACTGCATCCATGGTGATATTGCTCTTATGCAATCTCTTTCCATGTGGCCTGTAATTTTTAAAAAACCTTACATGATTTCATTTTATGTAATTTCTCTTGTTTTGGCCTTTTATGATATTTGGAGAAATAAAGTTGAGAAAACTCATGTCGAATTTAATCAGAATAAAGAAGTTGCATCTATAAATATTCAATCATTTTGATGATAATCAACCCACATTAATTTCATAATCTTCCAATCAGACATATAATGTACCCCTTCAACCAATAGTTATTTAAATATGAAAGATACTATCCCTTTATTTAAAGTCCATATGCCTCGATCTGTCAAAGAGCCATTGCTAGAAACCTTGTTTAGTGGATTTATTGGACAAGGACCTAAAGTTGAGGAGTTTGAATTAGCCTTAACTCAATATTTTAAAAATGATCATGTTGTTACCGTTAATGCTGGAACATCATCCTTGCAGCTTGCATTACGTTTAGCCAATGTTGGGCCAGGAGATGAGGTTATATCTACGCCAATGACCTGTACAGCTACTAATATGCCAATCTTAGCAGCAGGTGCAAAAATTGTTTGGGCAGATGTTGACCCAATAACTGGGCTCATTTCAATGGCATCCATTGAATCAAAAATTACCAAAAAAACAAAAGCTATTATTATGGTCCATTTTGGAGGTATTCCATGCGATATTAATGGCATTAATAAGCTTGCTCAAAAGCATTGCATAAAAACTATTGAAGATGGAGCCCATGCATTTGGATCAGAGTATCATCAAGAAAAAATTGGCAATCATTCAGATTTTGTAATGTTTTCTTTGCAGGCTATCAAGCATATTACAACAGTAGATGGAGGCTTGCTGATATGCAAGTCAAAAGAAGATTACGATAGAGCGAAGCTTCTTAGGTGGTACGGTATAGATAGAGAATCTCCTAGAAAAGATTTTAGGTGCGAAGAGAATATTATTGAGTATGGCTACAAGTTTCATATGAATGACATTGCTGCAGTCATCGGAATTGAGCAGCTAAAATATGTAGATGACCTGGTGGCAAAACATATTGCTAATGCCAAATTTCTCGATGCAAATCTTCAAGGTCTCAATGGCATTTCCTTGATACCACGCTCCTCAGATTCTGTCTCTTCGAGTTGGTTATATACAATGCATGTCCAATCGCGGGATGCCTTCATGACTTTTATGCAAGATCAAGGCATCGCAACATCCAAAGTGCATGAAAGAAATGATAAGCATGATGCTTTTTCAGACGCATATGTTGATACTCTTAGAGGCGTTGATCAGTTCTGTGAAACTCAAATCTCCATTCCCGTTGGTTGGTGGCTTACTAAGGAAAACTTAGAAGACATAGTCAACGCAGTCATTAAATTCAGTCAAAAGAAATAGTTTGAAGTTTGAAAATATAGCTGGCTCAAAAGATTTAATTCTCTACAAACCTCTAATATTTAAAGATAGCAGGGGATCTTTTGTAGAGAAATTTAGCACCAAAATCTTTCAAGAATCTACAGGAAAAAATATAGAGTTCATTCAAGTGAATGAATCTTTCTCTTGTTTAAATGTTCTTAGGGGCCTTCATTACCAGCTTTCCAAGCCTCAAGGAAAACTAGTCACAGTTATCAGCGGAAGAGTTTTAGATGTTGCAGTAGATCTCAGAACTTTTTCCAGCACCTATGGTCAAGCTTTTTGTGTAGAGCTTAATTCAACTTCCAAGCATTCATTATGGATTCCTAGAGGTTATGCCCATGGTTTTCTTTCATTATCAGAAGAGGTCATCTTTTCTTACATGGTAGATAATATTTATGATCCGGCCTCTGAACATACTCTATTGTGGAGTGATAGTTTCTTAGAGATAAACTGGCAGACAAGTAACCCAAGCATTTCAAAAAAAGACAGCGAGGGAAAGTTGTTTGAAGATACTCCAAAGTTCAATTTACCTTTATATTCTTAGTTATTTGATGAAATTACATTCAAATTGCGTCATATTAGCTTCTACGCGATACTAATAAAATGATTTCAGCTGTTTCATTGGTTATACCTTGCCATAATCCCTCTTATAATTTAGAAAAGTTAACAAATAATATTCAATTATGGAGTCAATTACCTCAGGAGATATTGTTAATTGATTCATCTTTAGAACCCGTAACCTTTACTCAAGATTTTACAAATTTTTGTAATATAAATGACGTCGTCCTAAAAATCTTCCATGCCAAAAACCTATACCCAGGAAAAGCTAGAAATCTAGGAATTAAAAATTCAGAGTATCCGATAATTGCATTCTTAGACATACTCACTTTACCTACACCTGATTGGCTTAAAGACGGATGTGTGTCAGTCGAGGAATCTGAATCTGAATATCAAGGGGTTTGGGGGAATACTATCTATATAGCCAATACAAGATTTGAAAAACTTATGAGAGCTTGCACCTTTGGTAATCTCCCAATCAAAACTCTTCCAGGATCTATAATTAAAAAATCTGCTTTTGAGTTATCAGGTTTATTTATAGAATCTACGAGGGCTGGCGAGGATGCGGACTGGATGAGTAGAGCTGCACTTCATAAATTATCTTTTAAGGACCCAGCTGAAACTCTGTCTTATAACGGTTTATCAGATATGACCTTGTTTGGCTTGGTTAGAAAATGGTATAGAAATTATTTTTTTTCTGCTCAGCTCCCATATCTGACAGCACACAAAGACATATACTTTTACTTCGCAGCATTATTCTTTATCCTAATTGCATTTAATTGGAATACTCTATCTTATGACGATGTTTTAAATGGATGGAATACCCAATCCTTAACTTATATTCCAAATATCACCAAAGCAAGCATTGCTTTTTTTAGCTTGGTATATTTGTCTGCAAGATGCATTATTCTTCCTTTCAACAAAGGCGCTTCATTGAAATATATAGGATTAAATTTACCTTTTATCATAGCTCTTTCCATGATTTTAGATTTGGTAAAGTCTGTTGCTTTTGTGATCGCACGAATTTTTGGCTCTAAAAGCTAAGAATTTTTTATTATTGATGGCAGCATGAACATTAACCATTCAAAAGAAAGCCTCATCAATGAACCCTTAATCTCAATTATTACGGTTGTCTTTAATGGGATTGAGCACCTGGAAGAAACTATTTTGAGCGTAGCAAATCAAACCTATTGTAATATCGAATATATTGTTATTGATGGTGGCTCAGATGATGGCACGCTAGAAATCATTAAAAAATATCTACATATTATAGATTTATGGGTGAGCGAAAATGATAATGGTATCTATGATGCGATGAATAAGGGTGCCAAGCTAGCCACTGGATCTCATCTTGGTTTTTTAAATGCAAGTGACATGTATTTCACTAACGCAATTCAGCATGTTGTTAATGCCATTTCAAAAAACGATCTCGATTACTGCTTTGCTCCAGCGATTGTTAGAACTGAAAGTGGGCAAGATATTTTTACTGCACATCCAATTAATAATTTTGTATATCAGCAAGGGCAATACATGGACATGCCTGCTCCTCATATGACTACATTTATAAAAGCACAGGTCTTCAGGGAGATGGGTGGATACGATTTATCTTTTTTACTTAGCTCTGATTTTGATTTGCTTCTTCGCCTTACTAAAGACAGCCAAAACATGCAGTCCCTTGAGCAACCTATCGGTGCATTTAGATTGGGTGGAGTATCTGGATCTTATAAAACGCATATGGATAATTTTTATGTTTTTAAGAAACATAAGATGCATTTTCTGCGAAGATTATTTGTGGTGATGTATTTCATTGCACGGACATTCGTGGCAAAAAACCTTTTTACAAAGATGGTAAAGTATATACAGCGCTATTTTAGAAAAACTAATTAAAAATTAATATCAAGTTTATGGCGATCGCATTATTTATGATTAGTTATTAACCCTAAAAATCGCTACAAAATATAATGGATAGTGTACTTAAAAATTTTTTTAAATTTGTTCTGGTCGGATGCTTGGCATTTTCTACAGATATTTTAATCTACTTCACTTTGCTTCAATTTAGCTGGTCATCTATCTCGGCTAAAGCTATAAGCTTTTGCTTTGGTGTCGGGGTAGGCTATATATTAAATTCATTTTTTACATTCAATGGCTCACAGTTAATCAAGCAAGAGCTTTATAAGTATATTCTTGTGTATTCCATTTCTCTTATTGTAAATATCTTAATAAATGAATTTATTTTATCGCTTTTGGATACATCTCCTTGGAGTAGGTATGCTTTTATTATTGCGGTAATATTTGCGACTACAGTTTCATTACTCATGAATTTTTTAGGATTAAGATACTATGTCTTCAAAAAATAACCTTCAGCTCATAGACTTTACAAAAATTTCTGGTGTTCTTATGGACATTGATGACACTATGTATAGCTATGATCAGCCAAATAAAATGGCGATAAAATCTTGCTATGTATCAATGCATAACTCAGGTTTAATAGAATCTATCTCGTTAAGCGAGTTCACTGATTTATATGTTAAGCATAGGCTGCTGGTAACTAATAAACTTCAGCCTCAAGGTTCATGTCGATCTCGTCAGTTTGCGTTTGATGGGCTGCTAAGAGACTTGAACATTAACAATGCCTATTTGCTTGCTGATCGATATGAAAAAATTTATTGGAGAAATTTTTATAATGCGATGAAACCGTCCCTGGATGTTCATAACTTTCTGGTTGCAGTTAAGAAAGCGGGCCTACTTACATGTGCGGTTACTGATATGCAGGCAACTTTTCAAATTGCAAAGCTTAAAAAAATCAAATTTGAGAGGTATATAGACTTTCTAGCAACATCTGAGGAGGCTGGAGCGGAGAAGCCCAATAAAGCTATTTTTCAACTAGCTCTTAAAAAAATGCAACTTACCAAAAAGAAGGTTGTTATGATAGGCGATAATTTTAAGAAAGATATAAAAGGAGCGGAGTCGTTTGGAATTCAAGCAATTTATTTTAAAGCTTAGCCTTCAGTCGAGGTTGTGTGCGTTTCTTTTTGTCGCAGGCATCCTAATTAAGTTAGCTATTTCATTTTCATTTTCTAGCACATACACAAATAATTTTTTTCTTCCATTTGTAGATTATTTTATTTCATCAGGTTTTAGCAATCCTTATCAGCAGTTTGCCTCTGGATCAATTGAGATTTTTCCTTATCCAATGCTGATGTTGGTTATTTTATCAATGCCTAAAATACTTTTTAGTTGGGTTAATGCAAGCCCAGAGCTATCAATTTTAATTATTAAACTTCCGTTATTATGTGCTGATATTGCAATATTTTATGTGCTTAAATCTTGGTTAAATCATAAACATCTTCTTAAGTTAATTCTTCTATATTGGTTTTCCCCTGTTTTGATTTATATCTCATATATTCATGGCCAACTAGATGCAATCCCGATTGCACTTCTTTTAATCAGTCTATATTTCTTATTTCACAATTCATTAAAAGCTTCAGCAGTATTTTTAGCATGCTCCATGGCAACAAAGACAGTTATCGTTGCAATTATGCCTATGCTTTTAATTTTCCTCCTTTCACAGAGGTTGCCAACTTCACAGATTGCAAAGTTTATTGCTATTTCTGTTGGAACATTTCTATTGATTAATAGTTTGTATCTTTTTGATGCTTCTTTTCTATCAATGGTTTTTAATAATCAACAACAATCAAAACTGCTGTTGAGTACCATACAGTTTGGCGAAGTCAGCCTATACCTTTTGCCCTTAGCTTATTGTGCAATTCTGCTGAAAGGCTTTTCTTTTCATACTCTCAATAAAGATATTTTTGTTATGTTCCTAGGTTTTTGCTTTGCAATGCTTTTAATTTTTACTCAACCCACCCAAGGTTGGTATTTTTGGCTGCTACCATTCCTTTTTTATTTTTATTCAAAATCTTCTTCTCGAGCATTTTTAATGGTGCTTCTTTTGCAACTTGCATATATTTCTTTCTTTGTTTTGCATGAATTTCCGCCTAAAGATTCAGCGATTCCATCCACATTAGCTATTAACTTATCATTTACCTTTTTGCAGGTCCTGCTTATTTTTAATTGTTATTGGATTTATATGTATGGTCTAAATAAGTATTCGCAGCATAAGATCACATCTGTACCATTTTTAATTGGCGTTGGTGGCGATTCTGGCTCTGGAAAATCAAGTTTCTCAAATGCGTTAGTTGATATTTTTAGTGCAAATAAGTCATCCCAACTTCATGGTGATGATCTGCATAAGTGGGAAAGAGGAAATGATAACTGGTCCAAGCATACTCACTTAGACCCAAAGGCAAACAGATTACATAATGAGCTAAGGATCCTTAAGGATTTGCTGAATGGAAAAACTGTGTATAGAGAAAAGTATAATCATAATACTGGAAAGTTTGATAAGCCATTTCCAGTCTCAGCCCCAAATTTACTGATTTACGAGGGACTGCATCCATTCTTTCTTGAGCGTCAACGCGCACTATTTGATCTGAAAATCTTTTTAAACCCTTCCGCGGAGCTTAATGCGGCATGGAAAATTGCCCGCGATACTAAGTCTAGAGGCAAATCTAAAGAGGACGTCATGAATCAAATTAATCATCGGGCTGATGATGCTAAAAGTTATATCCAGAGTCAATTAAAGTTTGCAGATCTGATTATTGAGCCTTTTCTTGAATCAGAGTTTAACGGGCAGTTACCCGAAGATTTATGCTACAAAATGACTTTGCCTAATTCACTTCCAATGGATAAGATATTTGAAATATTCTCTTACTACCCAGAGCTTATCTTGGAGCATGACTTTTTAAATGATAACGAGCAAATTATATGTGTGAAGGGCGTCTTCTCGCCTACAAATCTAGCATTACTTGCGTATGAGCACATAGAAGGTTTGCAAGAGTTAGGGATTTCAAGACCTCATTGGCCATCAAATGCCTTTGGCGTAATCGTATTCATAGTTACATATATGATTTTTGAGGAGGCTGAGCATGCGCGATGAAGTCAAGTTAAGCCATTTAGTCAATATGTCTCATGAGATTGGCAATGAGATTGCATATGTGCAAGGTGGTGGTGGCAATACCTCAGTAAAGCTTGATGAAAGTCGCATGGCTATTAAAGCCTCAGGTATACCTCTGAAAGACATGGCTGTAAATTATGGAGTTTCAGTAGTAGATTATCAAAAAGTTAATAGCTACCACGATCTTCCGGATGAGTCAGAAGATGCCTACAGTGAATCAATCAATCAGTTTGCATTGGGAGATTTTGGCCGACCTTCCATTGAGACTGGTTTTCATGCCCTGCTTGGTAACTATGTAATCCACTCGCATTCTGTTTTTCTAAATGTTCTGCTATGCGCCCAAGAAGGTAAAAATATTATTTTGGAGCATTTCCCTGATGCAATATGGGTTGATTATTGTACTCCTGGCAGAAACTTAACTCTTGCAGTTAAAAGTGCATTGAGCGGAGTTGAGGGTGCGTATGAGGGTTTAGTATTTCTAGAGAGTCATGGGCTGATTGCCTCAGCTCCCAGTCATATGAAGTGCTTAGAACTCCATAGTCATTGCAATGAGAAGATCAGGGAGGCATTTAATCTAGCAGAATTTAATATTCTTGACGATACCACGCCCCTTTCTCCAGAGTCTTTTCTTTTTCCTGATCAAGTTATTTATATGAGTCCTGAACAACTTGAGAGCAGAACTAGTGCATCCATTGAAACAATTGCAACAGTAAAGTATCTGGAATCAAATATGCAAATACTGGGCCTCACCGCCAAGCACTTATCTCTAAGAGATGTAGAAATATTAAATAATATGCAATCAGAAAAGTATAGAAAAAAAGTATCAAAATAAATGCAGATTATATGCCATCGAATTAATACCCTAGAGCAGCTCTCTCAGCTTAAAGCCAGTGATGGTGCTGAGGTAGATGTTAGATATCACCTGGATGATTTAATTTTGCATCATGATCCCTTTCAGCATTATGCTAATAATTCATTGCAGCTTGAATCCTTTTTAAAGTCTTGGTATTGCAAGGGGCCATTGATCCTCAACCTTAAATCTGAGGGTATAGAGGCTAAATGTATAGATCTCATGACAAAATATAATATATCTAATTGGTTTTTTCTTGATATGAGCATGCCTTTTTTTGTAAATCACTCCATTCAATCTGAGTTAAGGTCTATAGAAGGCTTTGGTCCAGAGAATTTAGCAGTCAGGTTCTCTGATTTTGAGCCAATAGATTATGCTATCGCATTTAAACATAGGGTTAATTGGGTTTGGGTGGATACCTTTCGAGATTTTCCACTGTCAGTAGAAAAATATACTGAGCTAAAAGAAGCTGGGTTTAAGATCTGCCTTGTCTCTCCAGAATTACAGGGCTTTCCAAAAGAAGAAATCAATAATATAAAAAATAAAATACAGGGCTTCGATGTTGAAGCTGTGTGTACAAAGTATCCTAAATTATGGTCATAATATGCAAATTATAATTCCAATGACAGGGCATGGAAGTAGATTTGTTGCAGAGGGTTATACTCGGCTTAAACCCTTTATAAAAATTCATGATGTCCCCATGATTCAATGGGTGACTACCATGTTTCCTGGCAATGAAGGCAACATCTTATACATTTGTAGAGATGAGCATCTGCAAACAAAAAAATACGTCAAAAAAGAGTTAACCCTAGCAGCACCTGATGCAAGTATCTTTCGGATAAAAGATTGGGTTAAACAAGGTCCAGTCTCTGATGTTCTGAGGGCTTCTGAAGCAATTGAAGATGAACAGCCTGTGTTAGTAAGTTATTGTGATTTTTTTGCTAGCTGGGACTTTAAAAAATTTAAACAATATATAAAAGCCAATGATCCAGATGGAGCTGTTCCATGCTACACAGGCTTTCATCCTCACTTGATTCACAAAGATAATGTGTATGCAACTTGTGAAACCAACAATTCATATAAGTTAAAAAAAATTACAGAAAAATTTCAACTCAATAAAAGCAAGTTCATGGATTTGCAATCTCCCGGATTGTACTATTTTAAATCTGGAAAGCTGATGAAAGAATACTGCCGTCGCTTAATGAAAAGCAAAGAATCAATTAATGGAGAGTATTATATGAGCCTGCCATTCAATGGGATGACTGCAGATGGTTTAAATGTATTGTGCCCTCCAGTGGTGGATTATTTTTGTCAGTGGGGCACGCCTAAAGATCTCAGTGAGTATAATTATTGGATGAATATCGCAAAAAGTATTGATCAAACCTCATGATTATCTTGATTCCAATGGGTGGGAAGGGAAGTAGGTTTTCAGAGCGGGGCTATGCTTTAAATAAAGCACTAATTCCAGTCAGCAGTAGGCATGATGGCGTTCAAAACCCCATGGCTATAAGCGCAATGATCGATATTCCATGGATTAATGCTAGCTCAAGTAAAATTATTTGTGTTAACAGCCTTGAGCATGCTGAAAATGGTCTAGAGCAAAAAATTCATAGAAAGTTTCCAAAAGCTATTTTTATTCATGATCATATTAAGCTTGATCAAGCATTTGGCTGCTTTTTGGCAAGAGAATTCCTCCAGCATGATGAGGAGCTATTCATCGGAGCCTGTGATAATGGATTTGATATAGATCTTAAATCATTCAACCAATTAAAAAAAAGGAGTGATGCAATCATGTTTAGTCATACCAATGATTCAAACATAGAGCGCAACCCAGATGCGCATAG
>Ga0315315_10000207_pt1 | contig 46171 bp, 37 predicted proteins | sample M140m3416metaG_FD_203699 | JGI IMG/M metagenome (GOLD analysis project Ga0315315, IMG submission 203699) | Ammonia-oxidizing marine archaeal communities from Monterey Bay, California, United States - M1 40m 3416 | ecosystem: Environmental > Aquatic > Marine > Intertidal zone | place: USA...
AAGTATAGAGAATGACTTTATTAGAGTTAGTGTTTCTTTTGAACTAAAGGAACAAACAAAGAAAAAAAATATCTATGATGTTGACTTTATAGTTCAAAATAAAAGTGATAAACCATTATACTATGTATCAAGATATGCTAAATCAGAAAGTTTAAATACTCAAAATAATGTTAATATAAATTCCGCTAATAATAAAATAGAGGATATTGACCCTATTGAATCTGCTGCACCACCACCACTTACATCATCAGATTATGTAGATAGCGGAGGATCAAAAAAACTTGAATCAGGCTCTACTCAGAGAGGTGGAGGAAGAAAAATTTCTGATCAAAAAAATAAGAAAGAGGAAGATAATAAAAATGAAATAATAGAATTTGACTATATACTAAGTAATGAATTATTTGAATTATACCTTAATGAATCAAGAACTTCTAAATTTACCCTAGACCCTTTAAAAAACTTTGAAAAACCATACTTTTTTAAGAATAAAGAAAAATTTTTTGTAAAAATAAAATTTAATAATTTGACAGAAAATATCATTGAATTAAAAAAGGGAATTTATAACCCTGTGATATGTGTGATTCCAACTGAAGGTCTATCTCTAAAATCAAGACTTGAAACAAATAAAAAGAATGGACTTGATGTTGATAAATTGACTTTGATTTTTTCAAAAGATATTTATTATAGTAATAAAATTAAACTTCAATTAGATAAAAACTTTCATTCATCAATAGATGAAGCTAGATCCAAGTTTCTTGAGAAGCAATCAGTCCTTCAAAATAATCTTAATTAAAATATTTAAAGTTTCTGAAATCACCATATAAACATGGTTGATATGAAAAATAAAAACCCCAACAAGATGTTGAGGTTAAAAATGTGAACTCGGAGGGAGTCGAACCCCCAACCTCCTGGGCCGTAACCAGGTGCTCTATCCAGTTAAGCTACGAGTCCATAATGCAAGCAAATTTAACAATTAATAACAAGTACTATTTCGATAAACTTTACATTATGTTATTTTATAATATATATTTGCCGGGTAATTAAAAAATCAATGAGATTTATAACATTAATTTTATTTTTTTATTTTCCGTTTGCAACTTTATCTCAGGATACTGTAGAGAAAAAAAATAATCTTAATCTACCGGGTTACCTTAAATTAAATTTTGGTTTTACTTTTTTAGAGGATAATAATCATTCTTTACAGACTGATATTTTTCCTTCAAGATCATTGGATATTTTTTATTCAAAGCCTATTTTTCTAGGTGATAATTTTTCAATAAATCCTGGTCTTGGAATATCTAATGATAGACTCTCATTTTCAAATGATATTACTTTAACTGAAATAACAGATATTGATGGTATTAGTCAGATTATAGTTGATACTTTATCATATTCTCCTGATAAAAATTCATTGAAGGGGACATATCTTATGGTACCTGTTGATTTTAAATATTACTTTGGTTCAGGAAGCCTCGATAAAAGAAGATTTTTTATTGGTATTGGTGCTGAGTTCGGTTTTCTTCTCAATTCATCTACTAAGGTTAAACAGACCATTTTTAATATAGCAAATACTACTAAAGCAAAAAAAGACTTTGGTTTAAATGATTTTAAATATGGAGTTTCTTTTCAAATAGGTGTTGGAAACTTTAATATCTATTATAAAAAACATTTATCAAACTTGTTTGATTCTAACTCTCTTCCATTATATGAAAATAATAATCCTACTATAAATAAAGTTGGTATATCTTTTTCATTATTTTAATAGTCTTTTCTTAATCTAGCAACAGATATATTTAATTGTTCCCTGTATTTCGCAACAGTTCTTCTCGCGACCTGATAACCTTCTTCTTTAAGTATTTTTTCTATTTGTTCATCTGAAAATGGAGATTTTTTATTTTCTTCTTCAATTATCTTCTTTATATAATTTTTTACTACTCTGCTGCTAACTACTTCGCCACCTTTTTTTATAGTTGATTCAGAAAAGAAATATTTTAATGGAAAAACACCAAAGTCTGTTTGTGCAACTTTACTACTTACTATTCTGCTAACTGTGGAGATATCCATTTTAATAATTTCTGCAATGTCTTTTAAAATCATAGGTTTTAAATCATTTTCATCTCCATCTTCAAAAAACTTTACTTGAAGTTTTAGTAATGTATTCATTGTCTTGAGAAGGGTATCATTCCTTTGATTTAAAGCATCTACAAACCATTTAGCTGACTCAATTTTTTTCTTTATAAAGTCATATGATTTCTTAGTCTCTTTATCTTTATTTTTTTTGTTTTTAAGATCTTCATATATTGAGACATACTTTTTATTAATATGAATTTTTTTATTCCCTGAAGCTAGTTCTACAATGAATTCTTCGTTATTTTTCTTAATAATAAAGTCTGGAATTAAAAATTCAGTAATTTCTAAATCTTCTAATCCTCCCGAAGGTTTTGGGTTCAGTGTTTTTATATAGTTAAATGCATTATTAATTTTTTCTTTACTTTCGTCATACTTATCATAAATTTTATTAAACTGCTTTTTCTTGAAATCTTTAAAGCTTTCTTTTAATATTTTTTTTGCTAAAATTTGAGTATTTGTCAGTTCATTAATGGAATCAATTTGAAGAATTAGACACTCTTCTAGGTTACGAGCTCCTATTCCATGTGGCTCTAATTTTTGTATTTTTAATAAGACTTTTTCAATTTCTTTATAATGATATTCCTTGTTTTCAGAAAAAGCTATATCATCTATAATAGACTCTATATCTCTTCTAAGATATCCATCATTATCTAAGGTGCCAATAATCTGTTTTGCAATTATAATTTCATTTTCATTTAGTTTAAGGTAGTTTATTTGATTTAATAGACTCTCTCTAAAAGATTCTATACTTGAAATATTTGATTCTCTGGAAAAGTCTGATAAATCATTACTTCTTTTTTGGGAGTAGTTATAATTTTCATTATTTGAAATTTCTATTTCTTCACTTCTATTATTTTCATTCTCTTCTAGTGCAGGGTTTTCTTCTAGTTCTTTCTTTATCTCAGAATCAATGTTAGAATTAGATAATTGCAATAACTTTATAAATTGAATTTGTTGAGGAGTAAGTTTTTGAGAATGATTTTGTCTGAGTTCTAACCTTTGCATTATAAATTATTTGATTTACAAATTTATTATAATTAGTCTATTCTTTGAAATAAGATTAAATTATACTTTTTTTACCACTTATTTATTATGGATAAAGAGAGAATAAAAATTATTTCAATTTCTGAAAAACATTTTGAGACAGAAATTTATGTTTCAGGGTGGGTTAGGACAAAGAGACAGAGTAAAAATGTTTCTTTTATTTCCCTAAATGATGGTTCAACTATCAATAGTTTGCAAGTTGTACTTGATATGAATGATTTTGATTTAGAATTAGTTGATGATATAAATTCAGGAACTTCGTTGTCAATTTTAGGAAAGCTCATAAAAAGTGAAGGTAAAAATCAAGATTTTGAGCTAATTGCTTATAAATTAAAAATTCTAGGAAAATCAGATCCTGAAGAATATCCAATTCAACCTAAAAGACATTCATTTGAATTTTTAAGGGAAGTTGCTCATTTAAGACCAAGAACAAATACATTCAGTTCAATTTTTAGGATTAGACATTCAATTATATTCGCTATTCATAAATTTTTTAATGATAAAGGGTTTTATAATATACATACACCAATTATTACATCATCAGATGCTGAGGGAGCAGGTGAGATGTTTAAGGTCACTTCCTTAAATTTAGATAAGAAAAATATTGATTTTAAGGATGACTTTTTTTCAAAACCGGTTAACCTCACTGTTTCAGGTCAATTAAATGCTGAATTAGGAGCATTAGCTTTATCTGAGGTTTATACTTTTGGACCAACATTTAGAGCAGAAAATTCTAATACATCAAAACACTTATCAGAGTTCTGGATGATAGAACCTGAGATGGCGTTTTATGATATTGATGATAATATGGATCTAGCTGAAGAAATGTTAAAGTATGTTATTAGTTATGTTTTAGAAAGATGTAGTGATGATCTTTTATTTTTAGAAAATTTAGAAAAAAATGAAGAAAAATCTCTTCCACAGATTCAAAGAAGCGAATTTCCTTTAATAGAAAGGCTTTCTAAAATAACTGATAATACTTTTGATAGAGTGTCATATACAGATGCTTTTAATATATTAAGAAATTCAAAACCAAATAAAAAAGGTAAGTTTAAATTTAAAGTTGATGAGTGGGGTATTGATTTTCAATCTGAGCATGAGAGATATCTAGTTGAAAAACATTTTAAAAATCCTGTAATAGTAACAGACTATCCCAAAAAGATTAAGGCATTTTATATGAGGAGTAATGAGGATAATGAGACTGTTGCTGCTATGGATGTATTATTCCCAACTGTTGGTGAAATAATAGGAGGATCACAAAGGGAAGAGAGATTGGATATGTTGACCAAGAGAATGGATGAAATGAATGTATCAAAAAAAGATCTATCATGGTATCTGGATACAAGAAGATTTGGAACAGTTATTCACTCTGGCTTTGGACTTGGTCTAGAGAGATTAGTTCAATTTATTACCGGAATGAAAAATATACGAGATGTAATTCCTTTTCCAAGAACCCCTGGAAACTGTAATTATTAAAATTATTTTTTCTCGTCTTTGACTTCCTCAAAATCAACATCTGATATGTCATCTCCTTTGTTATCTCCTTTAGATTCACTTTCAGGAGTTTCACCACTTGCTGCTTTCTGTTCTTGAGTTGCTTTGTACATCTCTTGACTTGCAGCTTCCCAGGACTTATTTAGTTCCTCCACAGCGCTATCAATATCATCAATTTTTTGTTCTTTATGAATAGCTTTTAATTTTTCTAACGAATCTCCTATTGACTTTTTATTTGGTTCAGATAATTTATCACCGAATTCTTTAAGTTGTTTTTCAGTTTGAAAAATTAATCCATCAGCAGTGTTTAATTTATCAATTTTCTCTCTTTCTTTTTTATCTGTTTCTTCATTAGCCTTAGCCTCATCTTTCATTTTATTAATTTCATCTTCAGTAAGACCTGATGATGCCTCTATTCTAATATTTTGTTCTTTACCAGTTCCTTTATCTTTTGCAGAAACATTTAATATTCCATTAGCATCTATATCAAATGTAACCTCTACTTGAGGTACACCTCTAGGTGCTGGTGGAATACCGTCTAGATGAAATCTTCCTATTGTCTTATTGTCTTTAGCCATTGGTCTTTCACCTTGTAAGACATGAATTTCAACAGCTGGTTGATTATCAGCCGCAGTTGAAAATGTCTCTGATTTCTTTGTTGGAATTGTTGTGTTTGATTCAATTAATTTTGTGAATACTCCATTTAGTGTTTCAATACCTAGAGATAGTGGAGTAACATCAAGTAGAAGTACATCTTTTACTTCTCCTGTGAGAACACCACCTTGTATTGCTGCTCCAATTGCAACAACTTCATCTGGATTTACTCCTTTTGAAGGTTTCTTTTTGAAAAACTTTTCAACCTCTTCTTGAATTTTTGGAATTCTTGTTGAGCCACCTACTAAAATTATTTCATCAATATCTGAAACATCCATTTTTGCATCTTTTAGAGCTTTAGAGCACGGCTCTAATGTCCTTTCAACAAGTTTTTGAGATAGTTGTTCAAATTTTGATCTTGATAAAGTCTTTACTAAATGTTTTGGAACACCATCTACAGGCATGATATAAGGAAGGTTAATTTCAGTAGATGTTGAACTAGACAACTCTATTTTAGCTTTTTCAGCTCCTTCTTTTAATCTTTGAAGAGCCATTGGATCTTTTCTGAGATCTATACCCTCATCTTTTTTAAACTCCTCAGCTAGCCAGTCAATTAAAATACTATCAAAATCATCTCCACCTAAATGAACATCTCCGTTAGTAGACTTTACTTCGAAAACACCATCACCTAGTTCAAGTATTGAAATATCAAAAGTTCCTCCTCCTAAGTCATAAACTGCAATCTTTAGGTCTTTGTCTTTCTTGTCAAGACCATAAGCAAGAGCAGCTGCTGTAGGTTCATTAATAATTCTTTTGACATCAAGACCAGCAATTGTACCTGCTTCTTTAGTAGCTTGCCTCTCTGAATCATTAAAATATGCAGGCACAGTAACTACTGCTTCTTTTACTTCAGAACCAAGATAATCTTCTGCAGTTGATTTCATTTTTTGAAGTATCATTGCGGATATTTCTTGAGGTGTATATTTCCTGGAACCAATTTTAACTCTTACAGTATTATTTGATCCTTTTTCAACTTCATATGATAAATTTCTTTTCTCTTCATTTATATCTGAGAATTTTTTACCCATAAATCTTTTTACAGAGTTAATAGTATTTTGAGGGTTTGTGATTGCTTGTCTTTTGGCTGGGTCTCCAACTTTTCTTTCCCCTTTTCCTTCATCAAGAAATGCGACAATTGATGGAGTTGTTCTCTTTCCTTCACTATTAGGTATGACAACAGGTTCATTACCTTCCATAACAGAAACACATGAGTTTGTAGTTCCTAAATCGATTCCAATAATTTTGCTCATAATTTTATAATTTATATTTAGAATATTATATGACAAAAACTATGCCAAATAGTGCATATGACAGAATGTCAGTTATTTTTCAATAAGTGCATTTACTTTATTATCTAGCACTTCTACAATTCCTCCTTTAATATCTAGAGAATTTTTTTTTGATTTTTCAGAGTATATTATTTTTCCATTCGAAAGAGAACTAACTATTGGAGCGTGGTTATTTAGAACTTGAAATTGACCATTTACTCCAGGTAAGATAACAGAGTCAACGTCCCCACTAAATATTTTTTCTTCAGCAGATAAAATTTCTAAAATCATATAATTATTTTACTTTTTCTAATAGCTTCTCTCCAGCTTCTATCGCCTGTTCAATGGTGCCTTTTAAGTTAAAAGCAGATTCTGGTAAATGATCAAGCTCTCCATCCATAATCATTGTAAAGCCTTTGATAGTATCTTTAATATCAACTAATTGCCCTTTCACACCAGTAAATGGTTCAGCCACATGGAAAGGTTGAGATAGGAATCTTTGTACTCTTCTTGCTCTGTGAACTACCTGTTTATCTTCTTCAGATAATTCATCCATACCCAAGATTGCAATAATATCTTGTAATTCTTTATATCTCTGTAATAATTCCTTTACTCTTTGTGCACAATTATAGTGTTCAGCTCCAACTATTTCTTCAGTCAAAATTCTTGAAGTTGATTCTAAAGGATCGATAGAAGGATATATACCAATAGAGGCTAATTTTCTTGATAACACACTTTGAGCATCTAAATGTGCAAATGTTGTTGCTGGTGCAGGATCAGTTAAATCATCAGCTGGAACATATACAGCTTGAACAGATGTTATTGAACCTTTTTTAGTCGACGTAATTCTTTCTTGCATGGCGCCCATTTCTGTAGCAAGAGTTGGTTGGTAACCCACTGCAGATGGCATTCTACCTAATAATGCAGATACTTCAGAACCAGCTTGAGTAAACCTAAAAATATTATCAATAAAGAATAAAATATCTCTTCCTTGACCTTTTCCGTCACCGTCTCTAAAATATTCAGCTAACGTCAAACCTGATAATGCTACTCTAGCTCTTGCACCAGGAGGCTCGTTCATTTGTCCAAATACAAAGGCTGCTTTTGAATCTTTTAATTTTTTTCTATCTACTTTGGATAGGTCCCAGGATCCCTTTTCCATTGATTCTTTAAATTCATCTCCATAATCAACTATACCTGCTTCTATCATTTCTCTTAATAAATCATTCCCTTCTCTTGTTCTCTCTCCAACACCAGCAAAAACTGATAGGCCAGAATATGCTTTTGCTATGTTATTAATTAATTCCTGTATTAATACAGTCTTTCCTACACCAGCTCCACCAAATAAACCAATCTTCCCACCTTTATTATAAGGCTCAATTAAATCAATAACTTTAATTCCAGTGAATAAAACTTCGGCAGATACTGATAGATCTTCAAATTTTGGAGCATCTCTATGAATAGGAAGTCTGTCATTAGTTTTTGGCTCTTCTATCCCATCAATAGCTTCACCAACAACATTAAATAGTCTACCTTTTATGTCATCGCCTATAGGCATTGAAATTGCTTGCCCTAAATCTTTTACTGGCATACCTCTTTTTAAACCTTCAGTACCTGACATTGATATAGTCCTAACCGTATTTTCACCAAGATGTTGCTGAACCTCTAAAACTAAGGTTGAACCATCATCTTTTAATATTTCTAATGCATTAAGAATTTTTGGTAGATTATTTTCCTCAAAAGATACATCCACTACTGGACCAATTACAGCTGTTATTTTTCCTGAGTTTGACATGATTTAGAAATGATGGTTTAGTTAAAAAATATAGTAGTGCGAAATTAAATTATAAATACAATTTTACAAAGCCATAATACAAGATATTATGAAGTTTTTTATTGTTATTTCTTTAACTCAATTCTAATTGTTGTATTTATGTTTTGAATTGACTCTTTTACATAAATTATCCCTTTATGGTAATCTGATACAATTCTGTATGCTAAAGCTAGTCCTAATCCCCATCCTCTAGTCTTTGTAGTATATCCAGGATTAAATATTTTTTTAAATTCCGGTTTTTTTATTCCGTGTCCAGTATCTGAAAATTCAACAACTACTTTATTTTTTTCATCAAGAAGGTTGACACTTATATCTCCTTTTTTACCAATTGCATCTACAGAATTTTTGTATAAATTTTCTATAACCCACCCAAAAAGCTGTTCATTAATTTCATAATTAATTTCTTCTAAATTAAGAGTTGTTTTTATTTCAGATGAGACCCTCTTCTTCAGATAATCAACATTATTGGTAATAATATTTTTTAAGTTTTTTGATTTTAAAATAGGTTTAGATCCTATTCCAGAGAATCTATCTGTTATAATTTTTAATCTAATTAGATCTTTTTCTATTTCTTTACTTATATATTTTTTATCGATTTCTTTCTTATTTCTTAGGTATTCATTCCAGCCTATGAGAGAAGAAAGTGGTGTACCTAATTGATGAGCAGTTTCTTTAGCTAAACCTGTCCATAGTTGATCTTTTTCTGATTTATTTGAATAATAAAAAATCAGGTAAATAGATAAAAGAATTAAAACTGTAAGAGCAGATATAAAGTAAGGTGCAAAAATAATTATATCAAGAATTTGAGAGTTTTTGTAGTAAACAAATTGAAAATCAATAACTTCTCCTTTTTTATTATATATATTAATTTTTATTGGTTTGTATTGTTTTTGCATTGAAGATAGCTCTTTCTTAATTTTTTTATTACTCACTTTAACACCTTCTTTAAAAATATTTTTATGTTCAATAATATTTTTTTCTTTATCAGTTATTATAACAGGAATGGAATAATTTTCAATTAAGATATCATCTGCAAATAAAGTAATTAGATCATACTCATTATTTGCTACTAACTCAATGAACTTAGCATATCGTTCAATTGTGGAAGTTTCTCTCTTTTTAATATCAGAAATAATTTTTTCAGAGAAATATAAAAGAGATATTATAAAAATGGCTATTGTAATAATAAATAACCAATTTAATTTTTTATGATATTTGATATTTTTCAAGCTATAAAGCTAATTAAATTAACTTATAGCAATTATAAATTAACTCATGAAATCTCTTATTTTTTCAAAGAAACCTTTATCAGACTTGCCTGGACTTGGTTTGAAATTCTTTGAATCTTTTAGTTGAGATAAGATTTTTTCTTCCTCTGTTGTTAATTTTTTTGGAGTCCAAATATTAACATGAATAAGTTGATCCCCAGCAACAGAACTATTCAAATCTTTAATTCCTTTTCCTCTGAGTCTGAAAATTTTTCCTCCTTGAGTACCAGGTGGAATTTTTATTTTTACATTTCCAGTAAGGGTAGGAACCTCAAGTTCATTTCCGAGAGCAGCATCTGTGAAGTTAATATACAGATCGTAAACTACATTGTTACCATCTCTTTTAAAATCATCATCATCTTTTTCTTCGATAAGAATTAGAAGATCACCTGAAATGCCTCCACCAGCTGATTCATTTCCTTTTCCTGTCATTGATAACTGCATTCCGTCTCCAACTCCAGAAGGTATATTTATTTTTATAATCTCTTCCTTAAATTGTAATCCAGTACTATCAACACCAGGAGGTTTATTATCTATTGTTTGACCATTACCATTACATTGGTGACAAGATGAAGAAGAAACCATCTGCCCTAACATAGTATTAACTACTTTACTTACTTTACCAGTACCATTACAGATCCCACAATTTTTAAATGTTACCCCAGGAGCAATAACTAATCTTTTTACCTTAATTTTCTTTTCAATTCCAGATGCGATTTCATGAATAGATAGTTTTAATTTTATTCTAAGGTTTGTCCCTCTATTCCTTTGTTGTCCTCTTCCACCTCCAAAAAAACTATCAAATGGACTACCACCTCCAAAAATATCTCCGAATTGTTCAAAAATATCTTCAACATTCATACCACCACCTGAAAATCCTCCTGGCCCACCTCTTAATCCATCATGCCCAAATCTATCATATTTTTGTTTTTTTTCAGGATTACTTAGTACCTCATATGCTTCTGCAGCTTCTTTAAACTTTTCTTCAGCAGGTTTGTTGTCTGGGTTTTTATCAGGATGATATTTTATTGCAACTTTTCTATAAGCCTTCTTAATCTCTGCTTGGGATGAGGATTTATTTACTCCTAGAATATCGTAAAAATCTCTTTTTGACATTATGAACCAGTTACAACTTTAGCAAAACGGAGTATGTTTTCACCAATATTATATCCGTCTTCAATTACATCAATTATTTTTCCTTTTAATTTCTTTTCAGATGGAGAGCTTGTTATTGCTTCATGTAACTCTGAATCAAAATCATCTCCCTTCTTTATTTCCATTTTTTTTACATTATATTTTTCTAATGTATTTTTTAATTTTTGAAATATTAGGTTGAAACCCTCGATCTCATTTTCTTTATTGGCTTTTACAGCTCTTTCATAATCATCAATAACAGGAAGTATGTCTTTGAGAAGTTCTTTGTTTGCAGAATCAATCATCTCAATTTTTTCTTTTGATGTTCTTCTTCTATAATTCTCAAATTCAGAATAAAGCCTAAGGTACTTATCTTTTGTCTCCTGCAGCTCAGAAGCTAAGCTTTTACCTTTCTTTGCTTTTTTAGTTTCTGCAGGTTTCTTTGTTTTTTTTTTATTCATATAACAGTACTTAGCAAAAAGTTTGCCAAATATAACTTTTTGTCATTTTGACTTTAACTATTCTTTAATATTTATTTTTTTCCAAATAAAGTCTTTAAGTTTTTCAAGACCAAAACCAGAAATGCTAGATATTTTTATGGTATCATATTTTAAGTTACACTCTAGCTTATTTAATTTATTTTCTTCTAATAAGTCACATTTTGTAATTGCAATTATGAATTTCTTTTTTAAGAGTTCTTTATTATATTTTTTTAATTCATTTAATAAAAGATTGAATTCTTTCTTTATTTCAGAATCAACTGGTATCATAAATAATAATATGGAATTTCTTTCTATATGTCTTAAAAACCTTATCCCTAATCCTTTTCCTTCAGAAGCACCTTCTATAATCCCTGGAATGTCAGCCATTATAAAAGACATATTATCTCTGTAAGGAATAACTCCTAAATTAGGAGTCAGTGTTGTAAATGGGTAATCTCCAATTTTTGGTTTTGCCTTTGAGATTGAAGAGAGAAGAGTAGATTTTCCTGCATTAGGAAAACCAACTAATCCAACATCTGCCAACACTTTCAGTTCCAAAGTTATCCAATCCTCGAGGCTATCTCTACCTGGCTGGCTGTAATGAGGAGCCTGATTAGTTGATGTCTTAAAGTGAAAATTTCCTAAACCACCTATTCCGCCTTCAAGTAAAACCTTTTCTTCATTATGTTCTAATATCTCAATTGTGTTTTTATTGCCTTCATATTTTGCAATAGTTCCAAGAGGAACTTCAATTATAATATTTTTACCATCTTTCCCGTGTTTTTTTGATCCCTGTCCATCTTCTCCAACTTCTGCTTTCAAATGTTTGGTATACCTTAGATGAAGTAAAGTCCATAATTGGCTATTTCCTTTTAAAATTATATCTCCACCTTTTCCTCCATCTCCACCATCCGGACCTCCTTTTGGAACAAACTTTTCCCTTCTAAAGTGGGAAGAACCTCTGCCGCCTCTTCCTGACTTACAGAAAATTTTAATGTGATCAATAAAATTAGGATTGCTCATTATTTTTTAATTTTTGAGCATATATCATCAAAAATTTCATCAATTGAACCTACTCCGTTTATCGGATTATATTTTTTTAATATTTTATAATGATTTAACACAGGTAATGTTTCTTCGTTATAGACCTTTATCCTATTATTAATTTTATTTTCACTCTGATCATCAATTCTTCCAGATACTAGTGCTCTTTTTTTGATTCGATTTATAAGTTCATTATCATCAACCTCAAGAGAAATTAAAAGATTAATCTTTAATCCTTTATCATTCAACATTGAATCTAATGCCTCAGCTTGATTAACTGTTCTAGGGAATCCGTCAAAGATAAAGCCTTTACTATTTTTTTTGAACTCTATTTCTTCTTTAACCATATTTATAACTACACTATCAGGTACCAAATTACCTTCATCCATAAACTTTTTTGCTTCTAACCCTAAGGGGGTATTATTCCCTAGATGGTTTCTGAATAAATCACCAGTAGATAAATGATTCAGATTATATTTTTCTATAAGCTTGTCGCTTTGAGTTCCCTTTCCTGCGCCTGGTGGACCAAATAAAATAATGTTCATATCCGTGAAATTAAGGTCAAATATATATATCTAAATTATTTATTTCAGCATTTTTAATAAGCTCTTTAAGATCTATAGCATTTACTCCAGATTTCATACATGTAATGTATCCTGCAACATTACACATCTCGCCTATAAATTTTTCTGGTAATTTTAAAAAGAATAGTATTGTTGCTAAAGAAATAACTGTGTCTCCAGCTCCTGATACATCTATAATTTTTTTTCTAGTTATTTTAAATATGAAATTTCCTTTATTATTATGTATCATCAATCCTCTTTCTGATAGTGTAACCATCATATTTTCTATTTTATTTTTAACTGATAACTCTTTTGATATTTTTTTTAAGTTTTTTTCGGATGAATCATCAGAAACATGTGCATCTAAAATTTCTTTTAAATTAGGTTTAAATAGATTAACATTTTTATAATCAAAAAAATTTCTTTTTTTTGGGTCTACTGATATAAATGAATTTTTATTTTCTTTAATAATTTCATCAATAGAAAATTTATCTAAGGTTCCCTTATCATAATCTTGAAATATTATTATTGCGGCGTTAGTTGATAATCTATTTACAGTTTCTATAAAAATACCTCTAAGACTTTCATTTATATTATTGGTGTTCTCATTATCAATTCTTATAATATGCTTATCATTAACTATAACTCTATTTTTATTAGTTGTTTTTCTTGCGCTATCGACAATAATCCCACCTGTATCTAAATTATTTTCTCTACATAGTCTGATAAAGTCTTGACCATCACTATCATCACCTATTACTGTACAAAGTATGGGTTCTAATCCTAGACTTTTAATATTTAATGCTACATTAGCTGCGCCTCCAAGTTTTAATTTCTTTTTTTCAATATTTATAATTGGGACTGGAGCTTCAGGGGAATCTCTATCTATCCTTCCTAAAGTATAAGAGTCAATCATTGAGTCACCTGCAATTATGACTTTCTTCCCTTTGACTTTGTCAAAGATTTCACTAATTCTCATCTAACTTAATTTGCTTAAAGATAATTCAAGTCTTTGTGAAGCTTCTATTAGTTCATTTTCACTTGCTGCATAAGATAATCTTATGCAATTTGGTGCTCCAAAATCTTCTCCAGGTACAAGTGAAACTTTAGCATCTTCTAGAAGATATAAAGCTAAGTCATTAGCTGTATTGATTATTTTTCCCTCTTTAGATTTATTCCCTAAATATCTAGTTATCTCCGGGAAAAAATAGAAAGCACCCTTAGGTTTATTTACTTTTAGTTTATCTATTTTCATAAGGTAATCATATACTAAATCCCTCCTTTTAAGGTATTCATCTTTCATTTGAATTGCACATTCATTACCATTTTTAAGTGCAACTAACCCAGCTCTCTGTGCAATAGAGCAGTTTGCAGATGTTGTTTGACCCTGCATTTTATTAATGGATTTTGCAATTGCTTTAGGTGCTCCAATATAACCAAGTCTCCATCCTGTCATAGCAAAAGCTTTAGAAAAACCATTCATTGTAATTGTTCTATCATTCATGCCCTCTAGAGAGCCAATGCTTGTATGTCTATCCGTAAAATTAATATGTTCATAAATTTCATCTGATATAATTATTATCTCAGGATGATTTTCTAGTACATCTTTATATCCCTCTAGGTCTTCCCTTGTGAAAACTGTTCCTGTAGGATTACATGGTGAGCTGAAGATCACGGCTTTAGTTTTATTTGAGATAGCTTCTTTTAATTGAGAAGTTGTTGGTTTAAAATCATTCTCTATTGTTGTATTAATATACTTTGGTACTCCATCTGCTAATTTGATAATGGCTGAATAGCTAACCCAAAATGGTGCAAATACAATTACTTCATCACCCTTGTTTAATATAGAAAACATTACATTGGTTATAGAATGTTTTACACCATTAGATACAATTACTTCATTAGGGCTGTAACTTAAATCATTTTCATTTTTAAACTTTTTTGATACCGCCTCCCTTAGGTCTAAATAACCTGGTACTGGTGGATAAGAAAAAAAACTACCTGAATCAATAGCATCTTTTGCTCCCTCACAAATATGTGATGGTGTTTTAAAGTCTGGTTCTCCCAAGCTTAGACTAATTACGTCAATTCCTTTTGATTTATATTCTCTTGCTAATGCTGCCATAGCTAAGGTTGAAGACTCTTCTACATTTTGAAGTCTTAAAGATTCTTTTAAATTCATTGTTCTATTTTATAATTAATTCTTGAAGATATACTCTTGCCAAGGGTTATTTCATCTGCATATTCAATTTCACCTCCAATTGGAATTCCTCTTGAGATTGTGGTGACTCTTAAATTATATTTTGAAAGTTTTTTTGAAATATAAAATGAAGTAGTGTCTCCATCTAATGTAGGACTCAGTGCAAAAATTATTTCTTTTATTTCGCCTTTAGAAACTCTTTTTTCTAAAGTATCAATATTTAAATTTTCAGGACCAATACCATCTATTGGTGATATTAATCCTCCAATAACATGAAATAGGCCATTGTAATGATTTGTGTTTTGGATTGCAAGAACATCTGGAGTATCTTCTACAACACATACTATTTCTCTATTGGTGTATGGATTTTTAGAATTACATATACATTCTCCACCTTCACATATCACATGACATTCATTACAGTATTCTGTTTTATTTTTGAGTTCAACTATTGCTTTTGAAATATTTTCAGAGAAAGCCAGATCTTTTTTTAATAGGTAAAGACAAAGTCTTAGAGCTGTTTTTTTGCCAATACCAGGAAGTTTAGATATTTCATTTACAGCATTTTCAATTATTTTAGTTGGAAGTTTCATTTAAAAAAATCTTTCTTTAGAATTTAAAATTGTTTTAGAGTTAACTTTATTAAAAACATTCCCTAACATAATTGTTTTTTTTCAAAAATAAATATGAATGCTAACATTATACTTCTGATTTTTATAATATATTTTTTAGTTCTACTTTTTATTTCAAGACTAACCACAAAAAAATCAAGTTTTAATGATTTTTTTAATGCTAACAGATCATCACCATGGTACTTAGTAGCATTTGGGATGATAGGAACATCACTTTCTGGTGTTACTTTTATTTCTGTCCCCGGAGAGGTTGGTAATTCTAATTTCAGTTATTTTCAAGTTGTTCTTGGATATCTTTTAGGCTACTATGTGATAGCAAAAGTTTTACTTCCTATATATTATAAACTTAACCTTGTCTCAATTTATACCTATTTAGATCAAAGATTTGGTTATTACAGTTATAAGTCTGGAGCATTTTTCTTCTTATTATCTAGAACCATAGGAGCAGCATTTAGACTATTTCTAGTTGCAGGAGTACTACAGCTGGCAGTATTTAATCAGCTAGGAATGCCATTTTATTTTTCTGTCCTTATTACTATACTATTAATATGGATTTACACATTTAAAGGTGGAATAAAAACTATAGTTTGGACAGATGCTCTTCAAACATTTTTTATGCTTTCAGCAGTTATAATAACTATATTAATAATTCTTGATGAGATGAATCTCTCCTTTTTTGAATCTATTGAGTTAGTTAAGAATAGTAATTATTCTAATATTTTTTATTTTAACTGGAAGTCTAGTAATGATTTTTTTAAGCAATTTTTCTCTGGAGCATTACTTGCTATAGTAATGACTGGATTGGATCAGGATATGATGCAAAAAAACTTGACATGTAAAAATTTATCAGATGCCCAAAAGAATATATTTTGGTTCTGTGTGATTTTAGTTATTGCTAATTTATTATTTCTTTCACTCGGAGCTCTTCTTTATATTTATTCTGAGTCATTAAATATTCCTATACCTCAGAGATCTGATGATCTTTATCCATTATTAGCCTTAAATAATTTGGGTGAAATGACTTCTATAATATTTTTATTAGGAATAATAGCAGCAGCATATTCAAGTGCAGACTCAGCCCTAACATCATTAACAACCTCTTTCTGTATTGATTTTTTAAATATTGATAAAAGTTCAAATAAGAAAAGAATTAGGTTTTTTGTTCACATTGGTTTCTCTATAATATTATTTATAGTCATTCTGATTTTTAAAGAAATTAATGATGAGAGTGTTATTAATTCAATTTTTAAGGCGGCTGGATACACTTATGGTCCCTTATTAGGACTTTTTTCCTTCGGTATTTTTACAAAATATAAAGTAAAAGATAGATATGTTCTACCAATATGTGTATTATCTCCTGCGCTTAGTTACCTAGTTAACATGAATTCAGAACAATTATTATTTGGATACAGATTTGGATTTGAGATACTTTTACTTAACGGCTTAATTACTTTTATAGGACTTTTTCTTATCAGAAAAAAAAGTTAAAGTCTACTATTTAGAAAATTATTAAATGCTGAACCGAACGTATATCCAATTGCTATTCTAAATTCTGATCTAAAATCAGTTGCAATTTCTTGTTGTTGTAATAATAGGTCTTCAATAGAAGCATTTCCTTTTGGTAAATTTAATTGGTCTCTTATTATTTCTACTTCTCCTCCAAATCTAACTGATAGCCCTTCAAACACTCTTATTGAAAACCAGCTATCTAAACTGAAACTATTTTTTGATGGATCATGAATAAATGATTTTCCTCTTAAATTGGAGTAGATTTCTCCCCATGGCTGTCTAAATCTTGTTTCAAATGCTATCTGATGTAGATAAACATTTTCCTCAAACTTATCATAGATTGTTTCTTCAATATAATTTCTGTATCCATATCCAATCCTGTAATTAATAACCATTTCCCTTCTCACAAATTCATCGTATGGAAAAAAACTATATTCAATAGCTGGCATAATATAATATCTATAATTGATATTTTGATAAGTATCACCACTGGCTCCAACATTAAATCCTGCTGACCATTTTTCATTAATGCTCCAAACACTCTTTGCCCCAAAGGATTTTCTATTTCTTGTGCTTATAAATATATTATCTTGATTTTCATATTTACTATTAGACCTTTCAAAATCAACATCAAATTGCAATTTTATTTTATCTGTAACCTTATCTGCATCAAGTTCTATTCTTACATTTGATTCTTTCCTACTAGTTTCATTTTCAAAATTTAATTCTCCAGCACTCTGAAAGACCCAATTTCTCCATTTATCTGAACTAGAGTTATCTGAGTTTTCATTGTTTATGACTGTGTCAACAGAGATAGATATTCTTTCAGCAAGATCTGTTTCAATTAAATAATAAAAAAGTCCAAGCTCAATTTTTTTCTTAAGAGACACCCTAACTTCGTCTCTTGTCATCTTGGGGTTAGTGTCTAATGATAATGAAATCTTCTTATCAGAAAATATATTTTTTCCAATAAAATCTAAAGAATATCTGTTACCATTGTTTGCATTTCGATTTCTATAAACAAATAATTGTATATCTGATAATCCTTGTTCTCTTACATGGTCAACGTAATTAATTTCATTTTTTAGAAAGCTGTTATCACATCTATCACATTTAATGAAAAGTTTAGGTAGTTGACCTTGTCCATTGAGTTCAAAGCAAAAAAACAAAATTAATAAAAAGGCTTTTTTCATTTTTAGAGGCTAAGTTCATTAATTGGTTCCCAAAATAATTTTTTAAAATTTTTAATCCTATTATCTATAACCTTAACACCTTCTTTATTCAGAAGATTTTCCATTGTATTATTGTTCTCAAAGTGGTGTTTACCAGTTAGTAGACCATTTCTGTTAACTACTCTATGTGCAGGGATTGATTTATCAAAATGTGAATTATTCATTGCCCATCCAACAACTCTTGCACTTTTTGCAGTTCCTAAATATTTTGCTATAGCCCCATAGGATGTAACTCGACCTTTTGGTATAAGCCTAACAACTAAGTATACATCTTTAAAGAAATCTGAATTCACGGTAGATAAAGTTGAATATAAGCAGAGGAGGAGGGATTCGAACCCCCGGTACCTTGCGGTACAACGGTTTTCAAGACCGCCGCATTCGACCACTCTGCCACTCCTCTGTAATAATCTTGGCGACAAAAATATATTAATTAAGACATTTGCCAAAAATACCCTCTAATTAAATTTCGATTTTAATTTTTTAATTGCAATATCTATACTCGTATTCCATTCAAATCCAATCAATATAATAGATGAAATAACATAAATCCACCCCATATATGCAATTAGTATTCCTATTGATCCATACAATTTATTATATGTAGGAAAATTATTAATGTAGTAAGAAAAAGCTAAAGAAATAGCTACACATCCAATCGCTGAAATAATTGATCCTGATGAAAAAAATGTCCATTTATTATGAATTACAGGTGCAAAATAAAATATAGAGGTAATTAATAAATAGAAAGAGATAAATAAAGATAGAAGTTTATATGAGTTTATTGTGTAGTATTCCACATCCTTAAAAATATCATATTCTAAAATAATATTTATTATAAAATCACCAAGTGTAGATAGAATTATAGCTATGATTATCACTATAAAAAAAACAAAAGTTAGTAGCATTGCTATAAGTCTGGTCTCATAAAAACTTCTGTTTTCTCTAACCCTATGACAACTATTAAATGTTTTGATCAAGGTATTAAATCCATTAGATGAAAGAAAAATTGAGGAAATTACACCTATTGATAAAAGACCTCCTCTTTTAGTTTCGATTAAATCAAAAATAGTATTTTTAGTTATACTGAACATATCTGAAGGCATTATATTTTGTAGAAAAATTAATATTTTTTCTGAATCAATTTCTGGAATCCAAGCATTAATATATGGTAGTAATGTGAATAGAAAAATAATTAAGGGAAATGATGCGATAGTGAAGCTAAAAGCTACTGCTAGTGATCTCTCAAATATTTCATCTTCAACTAGTTTATTTTTAAATATTTTAAAAACACTATAATATGATATGGTTTTACCAACTAAGTAGATTCTCTTAGAAATTACTCTCATGAAAATAGATATATATTTTAAAGGACTTTTCATTTAAAATAACTTTTGATGATATCTAATAATTTGACGGGCATTCTTACTGGCTTTTTATTAGTCAAATTAATAAAAGTCAGAGTTGTGATTGCTGTATTAGCTAATTTATTATTCTGATTATAAATTTCATATTTAAAACAAATTCTAGATAATGGTAAGTTTTCAATTATTGTTTTTATTTTAATTCTTTCATCATATTTTATTGGTAATATATATTTAGTCTCCATATCGATAACTGGCATCCCGATACCTTCTTCTTCAAGTTTTTTATAGGAAAATCCTAAACTTCTAAATAATTCAACTCTTGCTATTTCATAATAACTCGCATATCTTCCATAATATACATATCCCATCTGGTCTGTATCAGAATACCTTACTCTTAACTTTATTTCTCCATTGATCATCATCTATAAATTTTCCTTGAATCAAGCGCAATCTGAAATTTCTTTGCATTTCTATTATGATCGGTAAGGTTTTTTGCGAAAGCATGATATCCAGAAAAGTCTTCTTTAGCACACATATATATGTATTCGTGTTTTTCATAATTTAAAACAGCATCAATATAATTTTTTGATGCTAATCTGATAGGGCCTGGAGGTAGACCCTTATGAATATATGTATTGTATGGTGATTTTATTTTTTTATGTTTATTTAATACTCTCCTAATGGTGTAGTCATTAGCAGCAAAAACAAGAGTTGGATCTGCCTGAAGTCGCATATTTCTATTCAACCTATTCATATAAACTCCAGCAATTATATCTGCTTCATCTAACATTCTTGATTCCGAAGCTACTATAGAAGCTAATACTATAGCTTCTTTTTGATTTAAGTTTATTTTGTTAAGCTTTGCTAATCTTTCATTATTCCAGAATTTATTATATTCTTTAAACATTTTCTCAGTCAATTTTTTTGGAGAAATATTCCAATAAACTTCATAAGTATCAGGTAAGAAGATGCTGATTATATCCGATTTATTAAAATCATTATAGTCTTTTATATTACTATATAAATAATTTATAAGATCATCTTTAGATATTTTTAATTTTTCCGTAATTTTTTCTGCAAGGTCATCCATTTTTCTAGCATATGAAAATGTTATATTTATAGGAGTCTGATTCCCAGATCTTAACATTGTTATCATATCATAATTAGACATATTAGTCTTAACCTTATATGCTCCCTCTTTAATATTTTCTTGATATTCCATGATTTTACTTAACACGCTAAATGATAAAATGTCATTAATAATTGTATCTCTTTCTAATGACTTTATTAATTGATTAAATTCAATTTTTTCATTAATTGTAATAAATTTTTCATCACTATTAATTAAAAAATTTGGTGAGTAAAGCATTTGATAAATATAGACACTACAAGTAGATAGTACTGTAGAGAAAATTATCAGAGGAATTAATATTTTTTTCTTGCTCATATTATATTTACATACAAAGTTAATAATATGATTTTAGTTGAACCACAATATTTGCCATCAGTAAATTATTTTAATAATATAGTTAATGACGAAATAATATTTGATACTAACTCAGTTTATGTTAATCAGTATTCTGTTAATCAGACAAGGATTTCAAATGATGTTAAATCTTTTGATATTAAAGTGCCAATAATAAATTATAAAGGAGGTTGTAAATTGAAAGACCTAAAAATTGATAATTCTAAGAATTGGATAAATAGCCATACTCAATCTATACAATCATCATATGGTAAATATCCCTATTTTTTATTCTATAATGATGAAATAATTAATCTGATTAAAAGAAGACATAATTACCTTGTTGATCTAAATTATGACTTATTGACATATTTACTTAAAGTTTTAAATTATGATAATAAAATTAGAATTTCAGAATATGATAATAGTGAAATCATTGATTTAAGAGCAATAAAAACTAAATTTTCAAATCATCAAGTCAATGATGTTAATCAGATTAGAGATAATTTTTTTCTTGGCAAGAATTTTGATTATAACATTAGTGTGATTGACTTATTATTTCTTAAAGGTCCTGAATCAGGGTTTCTAATAAGAAATTTTAATAAAAAAAAATTATAGTTTTTTTTATCAAAATGAGTTATCCTTACGTTATAGAATTGATATGGAAGCAAAATTTTCAAATAGAGTAAAAGAAGTTATCTCCTTGAGTAGAGAAGAGGCCCTTAGACTAGGTCATGATTATATAGGTACTGAACATTTACTACTAGGTGTAATCAGAGAGGGCGAAGGCATAGCTATTGGTTTACTTAAAAAATTAGGGATAAGTCTAGAAGATCTTCGTGCATCTGTTGAACATAATACAAAAAACACAAGTACATCTAACCTTAAGAATGTGACTAATATTCCTTTGACTAGGCAAACTGAAAAGGTTTTAAAAATAACTTACTTAGAAGCAAAAATTTTTAAAAGTAAACTTATAGGTACTGAGCATTTATTATTAAGTATTTTAAGAGATGAAGATAACATTGCTACTCAAATACTCGATAAATTTGACGTTACTTATGATGTCGTAAAAGAGCTTCTTGAATATCAAACAAGTAACCCTGAGGCTAACACATCCTCTGAGCCAATGGAAGATGATGAGTTATCTAACATAAAAGGTTCTCCTACAACCAACTCCCCAAAAACAAAAGAGAAGTCTAAGACACCAATATTAGATAATTTTGGAAAGGATTTAACAAAATTAGCTGAGCAAAATAAACTTGATGCAGTTATAGGAAGAGAAAAAGAGATAGAAAGAGTTGCCCAAATTTTAACTAGAAGAAAGAAAAATAACCCAATTCTTATTGGTGAACCTGGTGTAGGTAAAACTGCAATCGCTGAGGCATTGGCACTAAGGATTACTCAAAAGAAGGTTTCAAGAATTCTTCATAATAAAAGAGTTGTTACACTTGACATAGCATCTTTAGTCGCAGGTACTAAATATAGAGGTCAATTTGAAGAAAGGATGAAAGCTGTAATGACTGAGATTGAGAAGTCAGATAATATTATTTTATTTATTGATGAACTTCATACTATTGTAGGTGCTGGAGGAGCATCTGGTTCATTGGATGCATCTAACATGTTTAAGCCAGCTCTTGCTAGAGGTGAGCTTCAATGTATTGGTGCTACAACTCTTGATGAATACAGACAGTACGTTGAAAAAGATGGAGCCTTAGCAAGAAGATTTCAGGTTGTTGTAATAGACCCTACTACTCCTGATGAAACTCAGAATATTCTTGAAAATATTAAAGATAAATATGAGAGTCATCATAACGTGATATATACTCCTGAAGCGATTGAGGCTTGTGTCAAATTATCAGATAGATATATAAGTGATAGGTTTTTACCTGATAAGGCAATTGATTTAATGGATGAGGCGGGATCTAGAGTGCATATGCATAATCTTGATGTTCCTGAAGCCATTGTTGAAATAGAAGAAAAGATAGAAAAGATCAAAAATCAAAAAAATCAAGTTGTTCAAAATCAAAAATATGAAGAAGCTGCCCAACTTAGAGATACTGAAAAAAAATTACTTTCGGAGTTAGATGTCCAGAAAAAGAAGTGGGTTGAAGATTCTAAGAAAAAAAGACATAAAGTTGTTGAAAAGAATATTGCTGAAGTAATTTCTATGGTTACAGGCATACCACTTGAAAGGGTAGAGCAAAATGAGAGCAATAGATTATTAGGAATGCCAAAAAAATTAGCTGAGAAAGTTGTGGGACAAGATAATGCTATAGATAAGTTGGTGAGAGCTATTAAAAGGACAAGAGTAGGATTGAAAGATCCAAAAAAACCAATAGGTACATTTATTTTTCTTGGGCCAACTGGGGTAGGAAAAACAGAATTAGCAAAAGTTCTAGCTAATAACTTATTTGATAAAGATGATGCGCTTATAAGGGTAGACATGTCCGAGTATATGGAAAAATTTTCTATATCAAGACTTGTTGGTGCTCCTCCGGGTTATGTTGGATATGAAGAAGGAGGTCAGTTGAGTGAAAAGGTAAGAAGGAAACCTTATAGTGTAATTTTACTTGATGAAATTGAGAAGGCTCACCCAGATGTATTTAATCTTTTGCTACAAATTCTAGATGAGGGATTTTTAACTGATGGGCTAGGGCATAAAGTAGATTTTAGAAATACCATATTAATTATGACATCAAATGTTGGTGCTAGAGATGTTCAGGATTTTGGAGCTGGAATTGGTTTTGAAACACAATCAAGATCAGATAACATTAATGAAAATTTAAATTCCACAATTGATAAGGCTCTTCAAAGAACTTTTAATCCTGAATTTATCAATAGGCTCGACGATATTATTATTTTTAATTCTCTAACTAAAGAACATCTGTATAAAATAATTGATATCAACCTTAATAAGCTTTACAGTAAAGCAGATGACATAGGATATTCTATTGACCTGACAGATAAGGCTAAAGATTTTATTATTGAAAAAGGTTATAATCCTAAATATGGGGCAAGACCATTGGAGAGAGCTATTCAGAAACATGTTGAAGATGTTCTTGCAGAAGAAATACTTTCCGGAAAAGTTAAAAAAGGAGATTTGGTATTAGCTGATTTTGATAAAAAAAATAATGTTATTAAAATCACAAAGCTTGATCCTAAAAAAAATAAACAAAAATCTAAGTAACTAGTCCTCCGTCTACTTTTATTATTTGTCCAGTTATATAACTTCCTTTATCTGAAGCTAAATAAACACATAAATTTGCTATATCATTAACATTTCCTGCTCTTTTAAGGGGGATAGATTCAATCCAGTTTTCTAAAAGTTTTCCATCACCTTTATTAGTCATATCTGTTTCAATAAAACCTGGAGCTATTGCATTACACCTAATATTTCTTGAGCCTAACTCAAGAGCAATAGATTTCGTGAATCCATTTATCCCAGCTTTTGATGCAGAATAATTTGACTGACCAGCATTTCCTTTTACTCCCACTATAGAACTTATATTAATAATTACGCCTTCTTTTTTCTTCATAAATTCTCTTATTGCACACTTTGTTAAATTAAAGCATGAGTTAAGATTTATATCTATTACCTTTTTCCATGAACCCTCATCCATTCTTAATAGTAAATTATCTTTAGTGATACCAGCATTATTTATTAGTATGTCGTAACTATTAAAATCATTTAAAACATTTTCTATAAGTTTTATGCTTTGATCAAAGTCTGATGCATCTGATTGGTATTTTTTAATTTTGACATTATACTTTTCAGATAATTTTTCTATTTCTGCTGCTGATTCTTCACTACTTAAGTAAGTAAATGCAACGTTGCATCCTGATTGAGCTAACTTTTCTACAATCCCCTTTCCGATACCCTTAGAGCCTCCAGTTACAATTGCAGTTTTATTTTTCAGATCTTTCATTTTGATATTTTAAAACATTTAAAATTATATAATCTTTATCATAATATTCAAGATATAATTATCATTAGTTTTATTATAATAATTTAGAATATAAATTTGTTAAAAAAATAATAATATGTCGTACAATTTAATAGTAGTCGGATCTGGTCCTGGGGGATATGTAGCAGCAATAAGAGCATCACAACTTGGAATGAAAGTTGCTGTTGTAGAAAAGGAATCTCTAGGTGGAATTTGTCTTAACTGGGGTTGTATACCTACTAAGGCATTGCTGAAAAGTGCTCAGGTATTTGACTATGTTAGTCATTCTTCGGAATATGGAATAAATATCAAGGGTTCTAGTGTAGATTTTGATTCGATGATCAATAGAAGTAGAGGAGTTGCTGACGGAATGAGTAAAGGAGTTAATTTCCTGATGAAAAAAAATAAAATTGATATTTTATCAGGTTTTGGAAAGATAATCGAAAAAAATGTAGTAGAAGTTACTGATGAGAAGGGGGCTACGAAGAACCATAAATGTGATAATATTATAATTGCTACTGGAGGCAGATCAAGAGAACTACCAAATATTAAGATTGATGGGGACAAGGTAATAGAGTATAGAAAGGCGATGACTCTCAAAAAACAACCGAAATCTATAGTTGTAATTGGTTCTGGTGCTATAGGATCTGAGTTTGCATATTTTTATAATAGTATTGGAACTAAAGTTACACTAATTGAATATTTACCCAACATTTTACCTTTAGAAGATATTGACGTTTCAAAACAACTTGAAAAATCATTTAAAAAGGTAGGAATTGATATAATGACAAATACTGAGGTAAAAGATGTTAAAACAAATTCTGAAGGATGTAAAGTTACTTTCATTAGAAATGATAAAGAAGAAACAATGGACTCGGAAGTTGTTCTATCAGCAGTAGGTGTAGAAACTAATATAGAAAATATAGGACTTGAAGAGTTAGGGATAATTACTGAAAAAGGAAAAATTAATGTTGATGATTATTATAAAACTAATATTGATGGCATCTATGCTATTGGTGATGTAGTTAAAGGCCCTGCGTTAGCTCATGTAGCATCTGCTGAAGGTATTATTTGTGTTGAAAAAATTGCTGGAAAGAATCCGGGTGTTTTAAATTATGATAATATACCATCTTGCACATATTGTAGTCCTGAAGTCGCTTCTGTTGGTTTTACTGAGAAACAAGCTAAAGATTTAGGTTATGAAATTAATGTTGGTAAATTTCCATTTTCTGCATCAGGAAAAGCTAATGCTTCTGGTCATTCTGATGGATTTGTTAAGGTTATTTTTGATAAAAAATATGGAGAGTGGCTAGGGTGTCATATGGTTGGATACAACGTCACCGAAATGATTGCAGAAGTTGTTGCAGCAAGAAAATTAGAAACTACTGCACACGAGATTATTAAATCAGTTCATCCTCATCCCACTATGTCAGAAGCAATCATGGAAGCTACAGCAGCAGCATATGACGAGGTAATACACTTATAGTAAATCTTTTAATTTTGAACCAATATTTGCAGGTGACTCGGCAACAGTGAGCCCACATTCTCTCATTATTTTCATTTTAGCTTCAGCTGTATCATCTTTTCCTCCAATTATAGCTCCAGCATGACCCATTCTCTTTCCTTTTGGTGCAGTTTGCCCAGCAATAAATCCAACTACAGGTTTTTTATTACCATTTTCTTTAATCCATTTTGATGCTTCTGCCTCATAATTTCCACCAATTTCTCCTATCATAACTATACCATCTGTATCATCATCCTCCATAAATAATTTAATAGCATCTAATGTAGAGGTTCCTACGATAGGGTCTCCACCAATTCCTATTGCTGTTGAAATACCATAACCTGCCTTAACTACTTGATCAGCAGCTTCATAAGTAAGAGTTCCTGATTTTGATATTATACCAATATTTCCTTTCTTGAATACGAAACCTGGCATAATTCCTACTTTTGCTTCACCAGGAGTTATTATTCCGGGGCAATTTGGTCCAATTAGGATATTTTTTTTCTCTTTGATATATGATTTTACTTTAATCATATCTTTTACAGGAATTCCTTCTGTAATCGCTACAATTACCTCTATTCCAGAATCTATAGATTCTAAAATAGCATCTCCTGCAAATGCTGGTGGAACAAAAATTATTGAAACATTAGCTCCAGTCTTTTTTTTTGCTTCATATACAGTATTAAAAACAGGTTTTTCCAGATGTGATGTACCTCCTTTTCCAGGTGTAACTCCTCCTACAACGTTGGTTCCGTATTCTAACATTTGAGAGGCATGAAAAGTTCCTTCTGATCCTGTAAATCCTTGGACTATAACTTTCGATTTATTATTTACTAGAACACTCATTTTATTAATTTTTGGCTCAAATATAGGTCACTAAATTCCCTTACACAACCATATCCACCCTTTGTATTAAGAATATGAGAGACTTTATTTTTTACCGGGAGTGAAGAGTCACTTGGACAAGCACTAAACCCAACAATATTGATAATACTCATATCGTTTATGTCATCTCCAATGAAAGCAACTTCTTCTAAGGTTATATTCTCATCCTTTATCCAAGAAATTAATATTTCATCTTTAGATGCATTCCCTACATAACAATATTTTATTCCTAAATATTCAGCTCTAGACTTTATTCCATCTCCTTTCTCTGAGTGACTTATTATTCCAACTTTAATGCCTTTTTTAATTAGTTCTAAAATGCCTACTCCATCTTTTGCGTTAAATCTTTTAGATTCAATACCATTTTCATCAACGTAGATTCCGTTATCAGTCATTGTTCCGTCAACATCCAGAATTAACATTTTTATTTTAGGTATCATCATATTAAATTTTTGTTTACAGACTTACATATCGGAATTAAACTGGAATACATTTTCTCAAATTCATCAAAATTTAATTGTTGTGATGCGTCTGACATAGCAAGATTTGGATTTGGATGGCTCTCTATTAATAATCCATCAATTCCCATTGCAACACACGCTCTAGTGAGATCAGGTACTCCGTAACTATACCCCATCGCATGACTTGTATCTAGTATTATCGGTAAGTTAGTATATTCCTTAAGATAAGAAACTCCACATAAGTCAAGCGTAAACCTTGTTTTTGTTTCAAATGTTCTTATGCCTCTCTCACATAAAATTACATTTTGATTTCCTTCAGACATGATAAATTCAGCAGCTTGTACAAATTCTTGTAGATTTGATCCGAATCCTCTTTTCAGAAGTACTGGTTTATTTTGTTTTCCTGTTTCTCTTAAAATCCCATGATCATACATTGCTTTTGCTCCAATTTGAATAATATCAGTATGTTTTATAACATCGTTAACATGAGACGCATCCTTAACTTCAGAGATTATATTAAAACCATATTCTTCTCTAATATCCGATAACATTTTTAAACCTTCTAGGCCAAGACCTTGGAATGAATAAGGAGAAGTCCTAGGTTTAAAACATCCTGCTCTCAATGTAGTAAGTCCTAATTTCTTTAACAAATTAGCACAATTAGTAATTTGTTCTCTACTCTCAATAGAGCAAGGGCCAGTTATCATAAGTGTATTATCTGATTGACCTCCAATCTCTACATTATTTATTTTCACACTCCTAGTATTCTTCTTGTAATCTCTGCTCGCCAGTTGAATATCAGATTCTAGATTAAAAGTCTCTTCTATATAATCTTTAAAAGATTCTGGGTAGTCATTTTTTTTTGATGAGGTAACTATTATTTTATTTTTTTGATTAAAAATTAATTTCCCTTGTACCTGTTCAGCTAATTTATGGGCATCATTTTTATTTATTTCTTCTTTAAGGTGAATTATCATGATTCGCTTTTAATTAAATTAAAAAATGTAACAGAGCCAACTAACTCTTTTTTATTTAATACAGGAACAAAAGATATAAGAAAATCATGGCTTTGAGTAATCTTTAGCATTTTATTAATAGAGTCATCTTTATTGATAATAATTGGTTCCGAGTTTTTCATATCCTTTACTATCAAGCTTTTAAAATTATTTAAATTTTTAATTAAACTTTTCCTTATGTCGGCCATACTCACAACTCCAGTGAAATGATTATTTTCATTTTCTACAAAAACAAAACCTAAGTCATATGATTCAATTTTTATTAAGGCCTTTTCTATACTCTCGTTTTCTTTTATGATAGGTAATTCCTCTTTAACAAGCATAAATTCACTTACTGGCATATCGGAATTAGAAACTGATGATTTTAATTCGAGTAATGATTTCGCAATATCTCCATTTACAAGATATGATCCTGAAACAACAGATTTAACTCCATGTATTCTTAGAATAAGAGCTATCTCATCATTTACTCCTCCGTCTATATGGACTTTTTTTGATGGGTATTTCTTTTTAAAATCTCTAATTTTCTTAAAATTAACTTTATTAAAAGTTCCTCCACTCTCTCCTGGAGTTGTGGTCATAAGTAAAATAAATTCACATTGATCTTTATAACCTTCAAATCTTTCAATAGATGTATCTGAAGTAATTGCAAGTCCAAAAGTACTCGAGGGGCTATCACATATAGAGAAGTTTTCTTTGATGTTTTCTTCCTGATAAGTAACATATTCAATCTTATTTCTCTTAATAAAACTATTGTATTTACCGGGTTTCTCTGATATAATATGAAGATCTATGGGGGTTTTGCTGATTTTTCTTATTTCAATAATATCTCTTTCTATTTTATCTATCTCAATTTTTTTATCTTTAAAATCTACATGAAACATATCAATTTTAACTGAATCTAACTCTTTTATTAATTCCTTTAAAGATCTTTTTTTATTTGAATAGATTGAGGCTGAAATTTTCATTTTATCCTCAAATATAATTTAGTTATTGTCATTGACTAAAACATTAATACTCTAATTTTGTATATTAAAAATATTCTTATGATAAAGTCTCTTATTTTTTATTTAAAGACACTATTAGTCTTTATATTAATTACAAATTGTTCACAGACAAAAAGACCTTTTGTAGAGGAGGTTGATAATTTAAAAATAGATACTTTAGCTCCATTCTATCATGGCGTAGCATCTGGGGACCCACTTGAAGATAAAGTTATAATATGGACAAGGGTGACGCCAAAGAATCATGAAAATAAAATTTCTGTTAATTGGCAACTTTCTAAGTTTTTCGATTTTAGAAAAATTTATAAAAACGGAACATTTTTAACTGATGCCGATAGAGATTACACTGTAAAAATTGATGTAGAAGGTTTAGAGCCAGGGACATCATATTTTTATCGATTTGAATCAAATGGGAAAAAATCTATTACTGGTAGAACTAAGACAATAAATAGTTTATCTGAAAATTTAAGGTTTGCAATTGTTAGCTGTAGTGATTACCAAAGGGGCTACTTTAATTCATATTCCTCTATTTCAGACGAAGAAGATCTTGACGCAGTTATACACTTGGGAGATTATATTTATGAGTATAAATCAAGAGACTACAGTAATGGTATTTTTGACAGGCTACATCTACCTGATAAAGAGCTTATTACCTTGGATGATTATAGAACCAGACATTCTCAATATAAACTAGATACAGATTTAATAGAGGCACATAGAAATCACCCTTTTATTCTAATATGGGATGACCATGAAACTTCTAATAATACATACAAGGATGGTGCGGAAAATCATCAAGAATTAGAAGAGGGTAATTTTGACGAAAGAATTTCTGCTGCATTGAAGGCTTACTATGAATGGCAACCTATAAGAGAAAACTCTAAGCCATATAGAAATTTTAGATTTGGTAAAGTTGCTGACATCATTATCTTAGAGGAAAGACTAGAAGGTAGGACTAAACAGGCAATGAGTCTTGATGACTCGACACTATTTGAGTCAAATCGTTCTATGCTAGGAGATATTCAGCTAGATTGGTTTCTCAATAGATTGTCAGATTCAGAAAGTCAATGGAAAATAATTGGAAATCAAGTAATATTCTCTTACTTAAATTATGGTAGACCTGACTTCAATATCAACCTAGACTCCTGGGATGGGTATCCTGTTGAAAGACAGAAGATAGCTGATCATATTAACTCAAATAGTATTAAAGATGTTGTCTTTGTTACTGGAGACACTCATAGGTCATGGGCATTTGAAGTTAACCATATCCCCTTAGAGTCTAATGTGCCAATTAAACCATATGCTATTGAGTTTGGGACTCCAAGTATTAATTCAGGAAATTCAGATGAATGGTCACCAAATATTCCTATTCAAAAGCTAATCGATCATGAGAATTATATTATGGATCCTACAATGAATCCACATCTCAAATACACAAACTCTAGAGATCATGGATACATGCTCCTTGACATTAATAAAGAAAAAGTTATTGCAACTTGGAAATACGTAGAGACTCTTATAAGGAGAGATAAGTCTATCAAAGAAATCAAAAAAATAGAAAGTATTTCAAGAAGTAATAAATTAAAATTAGTAAATAAATAAAGAGTTTTTGGTTAGTTTATTATATCACGTATTTTCAAAGTTACCTATGAGGACCTTATATATCCTCTCTGATCTATTCAATAATACCATTGCATCATTATATAGAAAAGAAGTTGTTGTTAATAATTTATCTAATTCATTCCCTGGATTAAGTTCAAAAAAAATAAAAACAATAAAGAATACATTTTATAAAAATTTTTGTGATTTAGTTTTTGAGACTATAAAATCAATTTCAATTAATGAAAGTGAACTTAAGAATAGAGTAAAATTTAATAATATGCACCTTATAAATCAACATATTAAAGATAATGAGAGGGTTGTGGTCTTGACCTCCCATCAATGTAATTGGGAGTGGTTACTCCTTGCAGCTGAACTTAACTTAGATTCTAATTTACATGTTATATATAAAAAATTAAAAAATATAAAATTTGACGAGTTAATGTATAGATCTAGATCTCGTTTTGGATCTATTTTAGTAGAATCTAGAGAAGTAATAATGTATCTTAAAAATAAATTAGATAAGGTAAAGGTTTTAGCAGTTGTAGCTGATCAATCTCCGAGGATAAATAGTAGAAAAATTTGGTCAAAAATGCTAAATCAGGAAACTGCATTTCTAGAGTCGATAGAGTTTATTCCTAGGTTTACAAATAGTCATGTATACTTTGCATCTATGAAAAAAACTTCTAGAGGAAGATACGAAGTTAATCTTGAGCATATTACTAACTCAAAAATATCAAAAAAGAATCAGATTTTAGAAAAGTATATTTCTTGCATGGAGACTCAAATAAATGAAAATCCAAGTGAGTGGTTATGGTCACATAGACGGTGGAAATTAACTCCTGAAAATAATCAATAAATTAATTTTTATTTGGCTAATTTTAAGTCATAAATTATGGATAAAATAAGAAACTTTTGCATTATAGCTCATATTGATCATGGTAAGAGTACGCTGGCAGATAGATTACTAGAATTTACTCAAACTGTAGACTCTAGAGATATGACTAATCAGCTTCTTGATAATATGGATCTTGAGAGGGAAAGAGGAATTACAATTAAGTCTCATGCAATTCAGATGATACACAATGTTAATGGTAGCTCTTATACACTTAATTTAATTGATACTCCGGGTCATGTAGACTTTTCCTATGAGGTATCTAGATCAATTGCATCATGTGAAGGTGCTTTGTTAATAGTTGATGCTGCTCAAGGAATACAGGCTCAGACAATTTCTAATCTTTATTTGGCATTAGAGCAAGGTCTTGAAATCATTCCGATTCTTAATAAGATTGATCTTCCTGGGGCTATGATTGAGGAGGTTTCAGATCAAGTTATTGATTTAATAGGTTGCCAGAAGGAAGATATTTTACACGTAAGTGCAAAAGACGGTATTGGTATAGAAAATCTAGTTAATGAAATAATAAAAAAAGTTCCATCTCCAGAAGGTGATAGCAGTAAGGAGTTGCAAGCTATGATTTTTGATTCAGTATATAATTCTTTTAGAGGTGTTGAAGTTTTGTTTAGGGTTTTTAATGGGAAAATAAAAAAAGGGGACAAGGTAAAATTTATTAATACAGGTAGAGAGTATGATGTCGATGAAATTGGAATTCTTAAACTTGAAAAAGAGTCTAAAGATGAGATTTCCTCAGGAAATGTTGGGTATTTGATTTCTGGAATTAAAAATGCTAAAGAAGTTAAGGTTGGAGATACTATTACCCATTCTAAAAATAATACTATAGAAGCAATTAAAGGTTTTGAAGATGTTAAGCCTATGGTTTTTGCTGGTATTTATCCTGTAGACAGTTCTGATTATGAAGAATTAAGGAGTTCTTTAGAAAAATTACAGTTAAACGATGCCTCTCTAGTTTGGGAACCCGAGACTTCTGCTGCATTAGGTTTTGGATTTAGATGTGGATTTTTAGGGATGCTACACATGGACATAATTCAGGAAAGGTTAGAAAGAGAGTTTAATATGTCTGTTATAACTACAGTCCCTTCTGTTGAGTTTAAGTGTCTTAAAACTAATGGGGAAACCATAAATATTTATGCACCATCTGAGATGCCAGAGCCAAATGAGATAACCAAGATAGAAGAGCCAGTTATATCTGCTCAAATTATCACTAAATCTAATTATATAGGAGGTATAATTAAATTATGTATAGACAGAAGGGGTGTTTTGAAAAATCAGGTTTATTTATCAAAAGACAGAGTCGAATTGTCTTTTACTTTACCTCTTTCTGAAATTGTATTTGATTTTTATGATAAGTTAAAGTCAATATCTAGAGGGTATGCATCTTTAGACTATGAGTTATCAGGTTTTCAAGAGTCTAAAATGTCAAAATTAGATATTATGTTAAATGGTGATAAGGTAGATGCACTTTCTGCTATAGTTCATAGGGATAAAGCATATTCATGGGGTAAAAAATTATGTGAAAAGTTAAAAGAATTATTACCTAGACAGATGTTTGAGATTGCGGTACAAGCTTCTATAGGAAATAAGATTATTTCTAGAGAGACTGTAAGGGCACTAAGGAAAAATGTTACTGCTAAATGTTATGGTGGTGATATTACTAGGAAAAGAAAATTATTAGAAAAACAAAAGAAGGGAAAGAAGAGAATGAGGCAAGTGGGTAATGTTGAGATACCTCAAAATGCTTTTTTAGCTGTATTAAAAATAGATGAATAAAATAATAGACGGAATTAAGATCTCTAACGAAATAAAGCGCGAGATAAGTGATAAAATATCGATAGCAATAGGTAAAGGTCATAGACCCCCATCTCTCAAGATTGTATTAATTGGCAGCCACGGGCCTAGTAGAATATATGTTAATGCAAAGTTAAAGGCTTGTGAGACTGTTGGAATAGACGCTGAATTGATATGTTTAAACGATAACACTAAGCAAGGAGATTTATCAGATTTAATAAATAAACTGAATATAGATAATGATGTGGATGGTTTTATTATTCAGTTACCTCTTCCTGAAAATATTAGTGTTCAAAAAGTCATTGAACATATTCATCCCTCAAAAGATGTCGATGGCTTTACTAATGACAATATTGGAAGTATAACATCTACTAAAAAAAAGTTAATGCCAGCAACTGGTCTTGGGGTTATGACCTTAATAGAAAGGTATGCTATTGATATTGAGTCAAAAAAATGTGTAGTTATTGGATCAAGTAGAAATGTCGGTGGAGCAATTGCTCAGATGCTAGTACAGAGAGAGGATGTTACTGTTACTGTGTGTAATAGCAAGACAAAGAATCTAAAATCAATCACTATTGATGCGGATTTAATTATATCGGCTGTGGGGATTCCTAACCTTGTGACAGAAGATATGGTCAAAGAAGGAGTATCAATAATTGATGTTGGTATTTCTAGAGTTGAAGACTCTTCAAAAAAGTCTGGTTATAAAATTGTAGGTGATGTTGATTTTGAAAATATCTATAATAAAGCAAATCTAATTACTCCTGTTCCTGGTGGAGTTGGGCCTATGACTATTGTTTCTCTTCTTCAAAATACTTTAAAAGTATATTGTGACAAGTTCAAAATATAATTCTTTAATTCCAATTATGGAATCCTTCTATAGCATCCAAGGTGAAGGGTTTCATTCTGGTAAACCCGCATACTTCATTAGGTTGTCTGGATGTGATGTGAATTGTCATTGGTGCGATGTGAAAGAATCATGGGATATCTCAAAAGAACAATATGCCAGTATAGATGATATTGTAAATAAAGTGATAAAAACATCAACTAAATTAGTAGTTATTACTGGAGGTGAGCCACTAATGCATGATTTATCTGATCTAACTACTGCACTTAAAAATGAAGATAAAAAAATTCATATTGAGACGTCAGGCACACATCCTTTAACAGGAGATTTTGATTGGATATGTTTCTCTCCAAAAAAGTTCAAAAAACCTTTAGAAATTTATTATTCTGTTTCTGATGAATTAAAAATTATCATTTGCAATAAATCTGACTTTCAGTGGGCTGAAGAGCTCTCCAGAAAGGTTAAGAAAAACACAAAGTTAATAATGCAACCAGAATGGTCAAGAGAAGAATTAATTAGCCCATTAATCTTAGATTATATTAAATTAAATCCTAAATGGAGAATTTCAGTACAGACTCATAAGTATCTTAATGTTGAATAACAGTTATCTATTTTTTCTTATTTCTTTAATTATTGTTTCAGGCAATATTTATTCTCAAAAATTAAAAAAATTTGAAAAATTCTTTAAAGAAGGGAATGAAATGTATGGAGTTGGTGAATTCGATAAGGCTATTGGTTTATTTAATAAATCACTTAAGTTAAATCCATCTTTTTGTCCATCAATATATAAATTAGGGTTATCGTATAAAAAAAATAATAATTATAAAAAATACGAAGAAAATTTTTTAAAATATTTAGAATTAAAATGTGGCAAAAATAATGATGAGGTAAGTTTTAGTTTAGGAGAATATAATTTTTTGAAAGGATATCTTAATAAATCTCGTAATTTCCTTAATCTTATATCAGATACATTGAAGTTTATTGATTATTCTAAGATTAAAAATAACATCGAATTTAATTTATACTCAGATGTAAAGTCTATAATAGATTTTTCTGTTGAAGATACTCTCAATAATTTCTTCTATCAGTATTCTCCATTTTATGATCAAAAATCGAGTACCATATATTTGACAGTTCGAAAGGGTGATGGGCTATTTGATGATGAGAATATATATTCTATCAAATACGGAAATAGAGAAGCTTCTGTGATAGTGCCATTTGAGTTTTTAAATACAGAAAATAATGAGGGCACGATCTCAATTTCACAAAGCGGAGATTACTTAGTATTTACCTATTGTGTAATGGATTTTAAGAAAAATTCATGTGATTTATTTTATTCTAAGAAGGTAGGAGGAATTTGGAATGCTCCTAGAAAATTTGATGATAAAATTAATTCTAAATTTTGGGATTCTCAGCCTTATTTATATAATGACATACTTTTTTTTGTATCAAATAGACCTGGAGGTAAAGGCGGTAGAGATATATACTTTAGCAAAAGATTTGGAGAAAATCAATGGAGTAAAGCCAAGAATTTAAATGTGATAAATAGTCAAAATGAAGATATATCACCAATGATGTTTAATGATATATTGTATTTTGCTTCAAACAGATTGGATTCATATGGTGGATATGATATTTATTATAATTCAAGTGCTTTTAATTCAAAATCATTATCCAATAATGTTGGATCTAAGATTAACTCTTATTTAGATGAGACTTCATTATTTGTCTCTGATAAAATTATTATGTTGACTCAAGAAGATAAATTAAACCCTAATTATAAAAGTCAGGTACTTATTGGAACTTCAGAGTTCAGTAATCTTGAAGAAAATAAAATTTCATTGATAACTATCGACTCTAGCAATATGAAGATTATAGATAGAAACATATATGCTATCAATGAGGGCGTCAAGGCAAATATTATTTCTGAAAAAAGTTTTATCGATGCTTCTTATAAAAACTCGATAGTATTAATTGAATCTGCTGGTTATTTCCCTAAGGTGATAGAATTAAATAATGATTCATTGGTTACTTACATGAATAAAATTGAAGAAAAATTTATTCTTGAAAATATTTATTTTGATTTTGATAGTTATGATCTAAATATTAATTCAAAAAAATATTTGGATATAATTTATCTTTGGCTTAAGGATAATGATCATCTAGAAATTGAAATATCTGGTCACACAGATAAAACTGGAGATGGAGAATATAACTACAAATTATCTGAGAACAGGGCAAGGTCCGTATATAATTATCTTAAAGATAAAGAGCATAATTTTTATAAATTATCCTTTAAAGGTTATGGCAGTTCTGTCCCAATTAAAAAACATTATGAAGGAGTTCAGAACAGAAGAATTGAATTTAGAATTAGACATCAAAAAAAAAATTAGATCTTTTTCATATTAAATCTGTGTTAATTCACAGTTAATTAAATGTTAAAAAAAATGAGAAATGTCATTGATTTCTCAATAGTAATTATTAAAATAGCTATCGGGTTTTTTGTTAAAAAACCTTAAAATATTTGTTTCCTTGCTCTAAATGAAGATTTTGGGTTGGGGAGCGTGTCTTTGATTTAGACTTTTTTCGCCATTTTTGGTGAGAATCTTCAAAATCGAGGATTATTTTATTATTGTTAAACAACTATTAATTAAAATTAAAATTAAACTATGTTTAGATTTATACTAGTTAGTTTCATGTTCTTGGCTTCAAATGTTTGGGCTCAAGACAGAACTATCTCGGGTACGGTATCATCTGATGAAGACGGAAGTGGTCTTCCTGGTGTTAACGTTATCCTTCAAGGTACAACTGTTGGTACTACTACAGATGTCAACGGTTCCTATTCACTAGATGTTCCTAGTGACGGAAGTACCTTAGTATTTTCATTTATTGGTTTAGCGTCGCAAGAAGTTGCAATTGGCTCTAGATCAGTGGTGGATGTAGTTATGAGCTCTGATGTTGAAGAACTTCAAGAGGTTGTTGTAACTGCATTGGGTATCACCAAAGAAAAAGCTGCATTAGGTTATGCGGTAACTTCTGTTGGTGGTGAACAGCTTGAAGCTAGACCCGAAGCAGACATAGCTAGGTTGTTGAGAGGTAAGGTTCCTGGTGTTGATATCACATCGCAAAGTGGTGTCACTGGAACTGGAACTAATATTATTATTAGGGGATATACCTCAATTTCAGGTTCTAATCAACCTTTATTCGTATTAGATGGTGTGCCAATTGATGCATCAACTTATAGTGATAGAGGTTTTACTAGTGGTGGTTCTACTGCTTCTAGTAGATTCTTAGATCTTGATCCAAACAACGTAGCGGAAATTAGTGTGCTTAAGGGACTTGCTGCAACCGTACTTTACGGTGAAGCTGGTAGAAATGGTGTGATCCTTATTACAACGAAGACTGGCCAAATTGGTGGGTCTGGTGCTAATAAAGGATTGGAAGTAACATTTAGTCAATCATATTTTGTGAATCAGGTAGCTAGTGTACCAGATGATCAGGATCAGTATGGTAACGGATGGCAAAATAGAGCCGCAGCTGCATTTAGTAACTGGGGAGCTCCATTTGACATGCCTAACAGAAACGGTTTGACTGATGGTACTATCAAACACCCTTATGACAGATCAATATGGAATGGTGTATTCCCTCAGTACGTAGGTGCTAGATGGAAATACCAAGCATATGATAACTTACAAAATTTCTTTGTTGATGGTTCTCAACAAAATACTTCTATTGGTGTCGCCGCTCAAGTTGGTTCATCATCAATAAAAGCTAATTACGGTTGGACTAAAGACAACGGATATGTTCCATTCAACGATTATAGAAAACATAACTTTTCGTTAGGTGCTAATACTCAGCTTGCAAATGGTTTAAAAATTAATGCTTCATTCAATTATATTGAATCACAAGCTAATAAGCCTCCTGTAAACCCGAGTAGAAACTCAAATGCTACCAATGTATCTTTATTTGGTAATGTTATGTATACTCCAAGAAGTTGGAACTTATTTGGTATGGAATATGAAAGACCAGATACTCATGGTAGTGTTTATTATAGAGGTAATAATGGGATGCAACATCCTTTATGGACTCTTCATAACGCTAGAGATAAAGACGATGTTAACAGATTTATTGGTAACATTACTTTAAGTTATGAGATAGCTGACTTTTTAAATCTGACATATAGATTAGGTCTTGATAGAACTAATATGCTTAACAACTACATGATTAATAAGAATGGAGTTCAAGGTTATGCAGTTCTTGGGGCTTATCAAACGTCAAATAGAAATAATATAAATTATGATCAAGTTGTAAACTTAAACGGATCAGTAGAATTATCTGAGGATCTTGATTTTGATTTCTTAGTAGGTGGAAACTTACAGTCAAGAAATTATGAATTATCTCAGATCAGTAGTTCTGATATGTTTATCTTCAACTTCTTCGATCATAGTAACTTTACTGTAACTAATGCTAATACTTACGTATTAAGAGAAAATACTTATGGTGCATATGCTAACCTTACTCTAGGATATAGAGACTGGGGATTCTTATCAGCGTCTGCTAGAAATGACTGGACTTCTACTTTAGAAGAAGCTAACAGATCATTCCTTTATCCATCAATATCTTTATCTGTTTTACCTTTAGAAGCATTGTCTATTAACAATCAAAACCTTAACTTCTTGAAAGTTAGATTTGGTTTCGGAACATCTGCAGGTTATCCATCACCTTACTCAACAAGAGGGTCGTTGGCAACTTCAACTAAGATATTCCAAACTAGTGGAGGTGCGACGTTAAATTCAAATGCTGTAAGTAATTTCTATGCTAACCCAGACTTAACTCCTGAGATTCACAAAGAGCTTGAGCTCGGTATCGAAGGTAAGTTCTTTAAGAATAAAGTTGGTTTAGACTTATCATTATTTACTAAAGATTCAGAAGATCTAATTATTAATCTTGATCTTGATGCATCTACTGGTTATACATCTTCAACTGTTAACTCAGCATCTATCAATAACAAAGGTTTAGAAGCTATCGTTTCAGTAGTTCCTGTTCAGTCGAGAGACTTTACTTGGGAAATATCTGGACAGTTCTCTATATTGAGAAGTGAGGTTCTATCTATTGCTGATGGAGTTGAGCAGATTTATGTTGGTGGGTATGTAGGTAGAGGTAATATCGCTATGCCAGGATTACCATTTGGTATAATGGAAGGTGATGTGATCAAGAGAGATTATGGTAGCCTTGATGGAACTGATCATTTACAAGTTAGTTGGGATGATAGATTAAACTATACTCCTATTGTTAACTCTAATGGTGGATACCAGCAACTTGGTTTTGGTGTAATTGGTGATCCAAACCCAGACTATGTTTATGGTATTACTAATACTTTAACGTATAAGTGGGTAACTGCTAGAGTTCAGTTCGATTCTTCAGTAGGTGGAGATGTATTCTCTACTACTAGTTCTACTCTACTAGGTAGAGGTATTCTTGAGGAAACAGGTTTTGATAGATTTGTTCCAGTTGTTACTAAAGGACTGACTAATGACGGTTCTCCTAACACTAAACAAACTACTGCAAATGCTCACTACTGGCCGAATACTGGTGTTTTCTATGATGAAAACTCAATGTATGATGCTTCAGTGATGAGAATAAGAGAGGTTTCTCTTTCTTTAGTTGCGCCTAAATCGTTCCTTAACGGAACTCCTTTTGGAAGTGCTAGTTTAACTATGTCTGCTCAAAACATCTGGCATTATGCATGGAACTTCCCTGCAGGATCAAATTTTGACCCTGAGGTTATAAGTTACGGTGCAGGTTCAAATGCAAGAGGATGGGATGAGATGACTGGTCCTACTGCTAAGAAGTGGGGAGCTACATTAAGTTTAAGTTTCTAATTTTTAAATTTTATATATAATGAAAAAATTAAACAAATTATACTTGATAGTTGCCTTCATGTTTGTAGGCTACTCGTGTGAAATAACTGATTTAGATCAGTTAAATAATCCAAATGCTGTGACTGTTGAGAATGCAGGTCTTGATTTATACTGGAACGGTGTTCAGACTAGTTTTGCTGGATGGTGGTATGGTAATCAAACTCCAATGCTCCAAGTAGCTAGAGTTGCGTGTATGACATGGGGTGAAACTTATGACAATGCGTATCTATCTACAAGTTTTAATGGATCTTGGAATGGTGTGTATTCTGGACTAATACCTGATATAGACGCAATGATTGCTGCTGGTGCTGAAGCTGAATCTTGGATTCACGTAGGTGCTGGTAAAATCTTAAAAGGATATGCTCTTCAAATGCTTGTTGACAAGCATGGTGCTATCCCTTACAGCGAAGCATGGCAAGGAACTGCTAATCTAAGTCCTAAAGTTGATGATGCACAAAGTGTGTACACAGCTGTTAAAGGATTATATGACGAAGCAATTGCGGATCTAGGTAAAACTGCTATTGGTGCTCCAGGTGTGGACATCTACTATGGTAGTGATAAGGCTAAGTGGATAACTTTAGCAAACACTCTTAAATTTAGACTGGCTCTAAACGAAGGTGATGCTTCTGGAATTTCAGCTGCTTTAGCTGCTGGTGTAATAGACGATAAGTCTGAGGATTGGGTGTTTAAATACGGAAGTAATAGACAGAACCCAGACTCAAGACACCCATGGTATAGTGGATCGTATGAATCATTTTCTGGTCCATACCAATCTAACTACTACATGTGGGAGTTAATGGAAGAAAAGGGTATCCCTGATCCAAGACTTAGATACTATTACAAAAGACAAGATCTAAATATTGTGGGTGAAGATTTATTTACAATTGACTGTGTAATACCTGATACCAGACCTGTTTGGTATGATGACGCTTACACAAATGCATATGGTGTTTCAGTAACATGGCCTTTCTGTGCAGGAAGTAGTACAACAACTGTTGATGCTGCTAATGCGAAAGGTTATTGGGGAAGAGACCACGGTAATAACGATGGTACTCCTCCAGATGGTCAGAAAAGAACACACAGAGGGATTTATCCAGCTGCTGGTGCTTATGATGACGGTGATGCTGCAACTGGTACATTTGGTAGTGGGGTTTCTCATACTCAACATGGTGGTGTTGACGGTGGTGGAGGAGACGGACACGCTCCTATACTTATGTCTGCTAACATATACTTCATGAGAGCCGAAGCTGCTCTTGATGGATTATCTAGTGAAAATGCTAGAGATATGTTAGAAACAGCGTTAACAACTTCAATAAGTTCTGTTATGAGTTATTCTGCAGGATGGGGTGAAGTTGGTGACTTCAATGATGACGGAATTGGTGGAATTCCTGAGCAAAGAAGTATTGACGCGTATGTCAATTATGTATTGAGTGCGTATGATGCCGCATCAGATAACGAAGCAAAGATGAATATCATTGTTAAAGAGCATAGGCTCGCTTCATTCTCTAACGGTATCGAATTGTACAATGCAATGAGAAGAACTGGTCATCCAACTGAGATGCAGGGTCCTATGAAGACTCCTGATGCTGGTACTTTTCCAAGGTTGTTCCCTTATCCATCTGATTTCTCTAACTTGAACAAAAATGCTCCTGTTAGAACAGATCTAGGTGAGAAAGTTTTCTGGGATAGAGCTGGTGCATTAAACTAATTTTAAATTAAAACTATTATGAAAAATTTAAAAAAGTTATTCGTAGCATTCATAGCAATGACGATGGCGGTATCATGTGGTGATCCTGTTTTACCTGTTGAACTTTTTCCAGAAATGCAATATGGTGCATACGCTAGAAAGATGTCTCAAACTGGTAAATTCAATTACTATGATGTAGCTAGTTCGTCAGTTGACATGCATGTAGAATATTATGATGAAGCTCAGGGTGCAAACATCACTGAGTTTGATATTGATGTAGAATATGTAGATGTTATTGGTGGTGGCGCTAAAAGTGTAGCTAGAACTCAATTCAGAACTATATCTTCGTCGGAATTCGTAAAGAATGCTGATGGATATCTTAGTAATGATATAAGTTTAGGCTTTAACGCAACTATGACTGCAGTAGGTAAAACTATTGCTGATATCGATGGTGGTAACTATTTCAGATATTGGTTTACTATAACTAAGTCTGATGGAACTACTTACGATTATAACAATACAGGACCAAACTTACAGTCTTCTAGTGCATTTGGTGCATTATTTAGACTTAACGTTTCTGTTGTTTGTCCTTCGGACCTTGAGTCTACTTGGGATGCTGTAAGTACAGCACCTGGTGGAGGTGGAACTTGGGCTTGTACTGCAACATCTAGCTTTTCCGGTTCATGGGAGAAGTCTGGTGGAGACAATTTATATATAGAGCCTTCTGGTCAGTTTGACTGGGGTGCATATCTAGGTTGTTACGGTGCAACTTCAACTAATCCGGGAGGAACACTTAAAGTACAAGATGCTTGTGGTATATTATCACCAACAGGTGCTTCAAGATGGTCAGAAGTATATACTTTTCATGACGTTAGCTCAGCAGGAAATGCACTAACTCTTGACTGGTCTAATGACTATGGTGAAGGTGCATTATCTGTACTTACCAGAAATGATGGTAAAAATTGGCCTGACTTGAACTAACTAGGTTCTACATATATATACATATATGATTTAAAAGGGTAACGGCGTAAGTCGTTACCTTTTTTTTTGTTTATTTTTAGAGTGATGAAAAAATATGTTATTTTTTTTATTTTGCTCTTCCCTCAATCACAATTATTATCTCAATTATATTTTAATGAGATTTCTTCATCTCTAGATTTTAATCATTATTATTTGCAAGGTGTTTCAGGTGCCGGTGTTACTTTTGTTGATTTTGATCAGGATGGGTTAGATGATATAACAATACCAACAAATAGCAATAATTCTATACTTTTTTTAAGAAATAACGGAGAAAAACTTGTTCCATTATCTTTTAATATTGAGCTCCCTTCTCAAATTAAGCAAGTACTTTGGATTGATTATGATAATGATTATGATAAAGATCTTTATGTCTCATCTTTTGGTGGTAAAAATAAACTTTATGAAAATAATGGATTTTTAGAATTTGAAGATGTTACAAAATCAGTTAATTTACCAGATACAATTTCTAACTCATTTGGATCTTCATGGTCAGATATAAATAATGACGGTTATCTTGATTTATTGCAGACATACAGATCAGGGGATTCGATAACTAATACTGTCAGTTTATTTTTAAATGATAGAGGTCTATCTTTTGTTGATATAACAAATCTGTCTTCAATTTCAGAACTTAATAAGTTACCTTTTTGTGCAACATTTATAGATATCGATAATGATAATATTCAGGACATTTACATAGCTAATGATAAATCTTCAGGTAATTCACTCTACTATAATAATTTTGATTCTACTTTTTCAAATATAAGTATTCAGTCTAATACCGCTATTGAAATGGATGCTATGTCAGTTACTGTAGGTGATTTTAATAATGATTCTTTTTTTGATATATATTCTACAAATCTTGAAGAAGGAAATAAATTATTTGTTAATAATCAAGATCTTTCTTTTACCGAACGAGCTGCTGATCTAAGTGTTTCTTTCAATGCTGAAGGTTGGGGTGCTCAGTTTGAAGATTTTGATATGGATGGTTATGAAGATCTTTATGTAAGTGGTTCACTAGTCGGATCTAACATTAATTCCAGCGCATTTTATTCAAATATTTTTGGAAAATATTTTGAGAAAAATATTTCAGTAGGTTTAGGTATAGATACAGTTTCTAGTTATGGAAATGCAGTAGGTGATATAAATAATGATGGTTATCCAGATATTGTTGTATTAAATATGGAACCTTATAATTCTTTTCTTTTTAAAAATAATTATTTTGGAACTAATAACTGGCTCAAAGTTAATTTAGTTGGTTTCAGTTCAAATAGAGATGCGTTTGGTGCAAGAGTTGTTTTATATGTAGATGACAAATCTATGTCACGTGGTAAATTTTCAACTGAGGGTTATCTTTCTCAGAACTCTAACTCTTTATTCTTTGGTTTAGGAAGTAGCTCTATAGTTGATAGTCTTAAGGTTTATTGGCCGTCAGGTGAAATTGATTTTCTTTATCAGATAGAAGGGAACCAAAAAATAACTATAAATGAAGGCTCCACATCTTCAATTCCTAAAATATATTCTTTGAGTAATTCCTTTTGTGATGGTAGTTCGCTTAGCTTAGAGACTGGGTTTTATAACCAATATTTATGGTCTACAGGAGATACAACTCAAAAAATAAATATTAGTAAAGGAGGAGATTATTTTGTAAACGTCTATAATGAATTTGGTAGTATATTCTTTTCAGACACTATAACCATTGAAAAAATATCTCCTCCAAATTTTGATTTAATTGTAAAAGATATTACTAATCAACACACCAGTTCTATTCATATTAATAATGTGAGTTCTGGTAATGAATATTATATGTCATTAGATGGGGGATCTTATTATAAAAATAAATTTTTCTTTTCTAATTTGAGTTCGGGGAGCCATTCTATAAATGTAAGAGACGAGAGAGGTTGTGAGACAACTAAAAGCTTTGAGATAAAAAATTTAGTTAAAGACTCAGGTAACTCTGAGTTCACAAATCAGTCTATATCTAGAAAGTGGATGGAGGTATTACTACAAGCTATTCGGGATGATTTAGCCAGACCACCAATTCATGCTAGAAACTTATTTCACATATCTTCACTGATGTATGATGCTCTAGTAATAAAAGAAAAACTTATACGTGGTAAGAATCTGACTCCGTTTCTACTTGGAAATACTATCAATGAAACTGACTTTCCTTTTGAATTTCCTAATTATATAGAGGATGAAGAGTATATAGAAAAAATAATTTCTTATGCTTCTTATAATTTTATTAGACATAGATTT
>Ga0315315_10000208_pt1 | contig 46164 bp, 45 predicted proteins | sample M140m3416metaG_FD_203699 | JGI IMG/M metagenome (GOLD analysis project Ga0315315, IMG submission 203699) | Ammonia-oxidizing marine archaeal communities from Monterey Bay, California, United States - M1 40m 3416 | ecosystem: Environmental > Aquatic > Marine > Intertidal zone | place: USA...
ACAATGTTGTGAATGTGTTGCTAAAGACCAAAAAAGACCATTAATAACAAGTAAAAAGACTAAAATATTATAAATAGTATCCTTCATTTCTATAATAAATTAAGAAAAAAATAAACTAATTTTATATAAATAAATATCTAAATCATACATTAAATTTTTATAAATTCTTGAATTTTTATTTCTATTAGCAAATAATTTACTAGAAATTTTATTATACATTATATAATTATATAATAAATTTTATATATTTATTATATATACCAATGTTTCATTGGCGGGTGCCAAAAATTAAGATAATATATATCACCATCTGATAATATAGCAGCGGTATAACTAAATGAACTTTTTGACATAATTAAAGCATTTGCTCCAACCATTTCTTTAAATGTATCAAATAAATTCATATTTATTTTTAAAATAGTATCATTCGCATTATATTTGATAAAATCTTCTATATTACCTTGTGAATAAATGTGAAATAAAAGTTTTTTATCTTTATATTTTTGTCTAAGATTATTTATTTTATTTAAATAATACTCTTCGCTGGCGTATCTGAAACCTTCTATTCTGTTATCATGTTTATTAAATCTTCTTATATGTACAGCAATATTGAAAACATCATTATTAAAAATATTTTTATCTTTATTTTGCCAAAAATCATCTTTAACCTCTTTTAATTGATGTGCAATTTTATCAATATTATTATCAAAAAAATTTATCATTTGAAAAATATTTGTATCAATTGGTTTAGTATCAATATCATTTATTGATTTATATTTTTTAATATTCATTAGTTCTTCTGCCTTATTTAAAAATGTTTTATCATTATCATAGTTATGTTCCATGTTTTTTATTGGAGTATATACATAATTTTTATTATATTTTTTACAATATAATATTGTATTTATTATTGTTTGATATTGAGCACCAAATCCATCATTTCTAATAGGTTGTGTAACATATAACGACATTAATATATATTATATATAACAATATCTTTTATATATATTCTTTTAACATTGAAAAATAGATATATTATCTTTTAAATTTATAAATTTTTCATTAATAAAAGTGGGGTCATTTGTTTTAGAATGATTAATTCTTTGAAATCCAATTGATTTCATATAATCATTTATTGAATTAACACTATTATTTGTGCCTAAATATTGATTATTTTCGGGTTCTAAAGTAACATATACAACATAATCTTTAATATATTCGCCTCCACTTTTAATTATATCTAAATCCGCTCCTTGTGCATCAATTTTTATATATTCTATATAAGGTATTTGTTCAAATGGAAATATTTTAAAAAACTCTTCCAATCTATATTGTTCTACTGTAATTTTTTTTTCCAATGGTCTCATTAATTGAAATTGAGGATGAGGTTCATATGTACTTGAACATCCGGCGTCGACTCCTGTTACATATAAAGTTGTTTTTTTTGTTTCTAATCCAAGAGCACATTCTGCTATTAATAATTTATTTCCTACAAGTGAAAAATCTTGAATACGATTTTCCCATAGCTTTACATAAGGTTTATTTCCTTTAATTTGTTCAATACTGTCAGGATTTGGTTCAAAACCAAAAACAAGTAAATCATTTGGTTCATTATTTAACCATATAGCACTATGAGGGGCATTAATAGATAATCCAATATCAAGTTTTACCTTTTTAATATTATCGGGTATGTATATTTTACCATCATTAATTTTATAAAATTTTTCCATTTATATATAATTATATAATAAATTTTATATGTTTTAATATTTTATAACTATCTAAATAATTATCATCAAGTATTATATCTTTATTCTTAACCATTTCTATATAATTAATAATATTATCGTATTTATTCTTATTTTCTTTTAATATTAAAATAAATTCATCTATGTCACGTTTTTCATATTTTAAAACACTTGATATTGGTATATTCCATTGCTTTTTTTCTGTTATAATATTATAATAATAATGTTTATTATTTATTTTATCATAATATAATTTATATCCAAATGGTAATTTATTTTCTTTTCTATAAATAATAGCTTTTAAATTTCTTATAATTTCTTTTATTTTTATAATATTATTTTCTATATTATTTTTATTTAGACAATATTTATTATAATTTTCAATAAGTTTTTTATCTGCTTTTAATATTATTTTTTCATCTTCATCATTATAAACTTCTATACTATCATAATCATCAAATTTATATATTATATTATCATAATCATTCCATATTTTTTTATTATATCTTATAGCATTAATTTGAAATATATTATTATTTAATTCTTTAAAATTATGATTTTTATTAAAAAGAGGACCATGATTATGTAATAATATTTTATATAATAAATATTTATTATTATATGTTATATTATATTTATAATTAAATAAACTAAATATTAAACAATAAGATAATGTATAATTACCTTCATTTGACTTTAAAATATTACTATTATTTATAATATAATTGTCTAAATCATTATATAAATAATAAATTATTTTATTCAATACATCAACTGGTAACATTTCCATTAATTTATTTTGTATTAACATATAAAAAATATATAACATATAAATTAATCATTTTTTAAACACCACTGTAAGTTGTGTATCCCAAAATGTCCATCTCGTCATTGATAATTGATGCCACAACCGGTTGAACTATTTTTTCTATATAATAATCATCCATATCCATAATCATATAATAAATAATATCATTGGCATTATAAGAATCATAAAGACCCATGTCAGTATTATAAACACTAAATAAGATTTTATCTAATTCTATTTGGCTAATATCTGATAACTGTTCAGGGTCGCAAGAATATGGTGTTTTATCTTCTTTTAAAAGAAGATATACAACACTTAAATCGTGTAAGCATTGATATAGTGTTTCATCTTCAATTTTTTTGAGATAATAAAGATATTCGCGATTTTTTCCATATTTTTCAATTTCATCTAACAGATTTTTTGGCTGAGAATAAACTACTTTAGAATATATGATATCGATAATATCATCGGGCAAATTGTTGAACTTGTTAACGAACTTGGTAGTCATTTTATATAGAATTTAAATAAAAAAATCAATTTTTTTATTAATATGTTAATAAGTAAACAATTTTATTTCTTGCTTTAATATCATTTTTTGCTAAATATAAATTTATCATAATTTTTCTATTATTAATACAATCTGATATAAATTTATCATCAAGTAAATATTTAGGTATTTTAGGTATTTTGATATTGTAATGATTATAATTTATATTATATAAATTATTTATTATATTACTATCTGATAAATGATTTATTCTTTGTTTTGCTATTTTAAAATTTCTTATATCTTGTAAAAGTTCTTTAGATTGTGTATAATATACTTTAGAATAAATTAAATTAACAATATCATCTGGTAAAAAATGTAATAAAATTAAATTCATAATTAAATAATTATTAATTAAATTCATTTTTTTAAATTAAATAAATTCATTTTTTAGAAAATGAAAAAAATTATAGTAGGAGCAGGTATTACAGGTTTATATTTGGCTTATAAACTTATTAAAGATAAAAATGAAAATCCTGATAATATTTTAATTATAGAAAAATCAAATAGAATAGGTGGTCGCATATATACATATAGTAATAAAGGATATAAATATGATGTTGGAGCGGGACGTTTAGGTAAAAAACAGAAATTAATAATGAAATTAATAAAAGAATTAGAATTAGAAGACAAAATATATGATATAACTTCTGACAAAAATTATTTTGTTGATAATAAACTGTTAAATGAAAAAGAGTTATTAAAATATTATAATTCTAAATTTAATTCTATTAGTGATATATGGAAATATGCTATAACATATAAATCTAATTTAGATTTAACTAAAATGAATTTTCATAATTATGTATCTACATTTTTAGATACTAATGAAGTAAAAATATTAGATAGAAGTTTGGGTTATGTTAATGAAATTTATAAATTAAATGCTTATAATGCTGTTTATACATTAAGAAAAGATTTTGATGTAGAAGATAATAGTTTTTTTATATTACTTGGTGGATTAAGTATGATATGTGAAAAAATACATGAATATCTTAAAAGTAAAAATGTAGAAATTATTTTAAATTGTGGATTAGATGATATTGATGATAAGAAAAAAATAATAAAAACAAGCAAAAATAACTATAAATACAGTAAATTATATTTAGCTATTTGTAAAAAAGGATATATGACAATACCGTATTTTAATAATTATAAAGAGTTATTTGATAGTGTATCGGTAGGTAATTTATTAAGAATATATGCCAAATTTGATGTAAATAAAAATATTTGGATCAAAGATATTAAAAAGACTTTAACTGATAATAAATTACAATTTATAATACCTATTGATAATAAATCAGGATTAATACAAATAAGTTACACAGATGATTACATAGCGAATTTTTGGAATGTTTTAAAGAAAAAAGAAATTAAGAAATTATTAGTTAAATATATCAAAGAAATTTTTCCTAAACATAATGTTACAGAACCGGAATGGATAACTAAACATTATTGGTGTTGTGGGGCTCATTTTTGGAAAGTAAATGTAAAATCAAAAGAAATAAAAAAAAATATAGAAAGAATTTTTAAACCAAAAAAAATATATATAGTTGGTGAAATATATAGTAATAGACAAGCATGGATTGAAGGTAGTTTAGAAACAGTAGAAGAAATATTATAATATTTTAAAACATTAGAAATGAAAAAAAAAAGGAGAGCAGGATATAAAGAATATACACATGTACAAGGAGAAAGATTTGGAAATGATATTGGAAAATTATTATTTGGACGTAAATCTAAATCTCTAATAAAATATCGTGAAATGATGTTATGCCATTTATAGAAAAGTATTTTAAACAAGGATTTAAATAAGGTTGATAATAAAGATAAATTAAGAATATATTCGATATTATTATTTTCATATATAAATTTATTAGAAGTATTAGAAAAAAATCATGATAAAAAGAAATTATATCCAATATTAATAAAACATTTAGACAAACTAAAGGACAATAATATGATAAACGATACTCAATTTAAAAATAAATTAATTAGTTGTTTGCCTGATAACTATGAATCATATAAATCTCCTAAAAGAACACCTAAACGTTCTTTTGTAAGGTCGCCGAAAAAGCCTTCGTCAATATCGCCAAAAAAACTTAAAACAGATTCCCTAACACGTTCTCCAAAAAAATCTTCATCTGAGTCTCCTAAAAAATCACCTAAAAGGTCAAATAGTAAAAAAGATACATTTTTAAATATATTTAAATTTTTTTAAGTAAATATAATAATAGTAATGAAGATATATTTTAAAGATTATCCACAATTTAAACCAAATATAACTCCTAAAGAAATGTTTGAATTAGGAATAATGGGAGGTTCATATTTTAGAGTAATAAAATCAACAAAAACAAAAAAAACTTATAGAAATCATCATAAAAAATTTAAATTTTTAAGTAGTATTCCTAAAGAAAAATTAACACAACAAACTTATAATAAAGAAATTAACTTTTACAAAGTAGAAGTGGGAACTACATATGAATTCTGGATGTCAAAAGGTTGGATTAAAGAAGACATTGATCCGTATGGGTGGATAGAATGGTATTGTAATTTTTATAATGGAAGAAGAACACCAGATGATTTAAGACAAATTAATAGATGGAAAAAGTCAGCAGGTCCAAAAGGTAGATTTAGAAATCAATTACAAAGAAAAATTAATGAGGTTGGTAAAAATGATGAGAAAATTTATCCAAGATTAAGACAAACTTTATTACACTGGGGATTAGATTCAAGAAAATTAAAAGTTAAATAGTAGGAGAATAAATACCCTGTGATGTTAATATTCCTGTTATAAAACCTACGAAAATACATGTAATAATCCACCCAAATAAACTTTTATAAACTACATATTTATTTATACCTGATATATTATTATTCCAAGAACTTTCTAATAGTCCTACACCACAAGTTGCTCCTATTTGACAATGAGTTGTCGATAATGGTATCTTTAATCTTGTACCTATTATTGTTACTAAAGCAGCACTCAATTCTATAATAGCACCACGTGAAGGTGTTATTTTACAAAGTTTAATACCAATTGCTTTAATGATCTTATAACCATATAATAATAATCCAATTGAAATTCCAATACCGCCTAAACCCAATATCCAATAAGCATTATCATCCATTACAGAATCTTTTAATACATTTTTTTCATAATATATCGTGATAATAGCAGCAAAAGGACCTATAGCATTTGCTACATCATTTGCCCCATGACTAAATGAAGAACATATTGCTGTAAATACCTGTAAATACTTAAAGAATTCTTCAGTTCTTACATCAAACTTTTCAGCATTTTCATGAATTTGATTTACTAATGAATCATTACTATTATTAATTTCAGTTTCAATATTATTAAAATATTTTACAAGTTTATGATCTTTATTATCGTCATCTTTATTATCATCATTTTTATTATCGATAATTAATGAATCAATTTGTAGTCCTTCTATAAAGATATTTTCAATTATTTTAGGTTTTGTATATTTATCATTTATTTTTTTATAAATTTTAGGTAAAAGTGGTAATGTTATTAGTCCAGATAAAATAGATAGTCCAAATGATATTGATAATACAACTTCCAATGGTGTTTTATTTAATCCAATACCTTTAGAACCTTTATAAATAATAAAAAATGTATTTAATAAAATTGTTAAACTAACTAAAATTGGAAAACAAAAATATATATATTTGTCTTCATACTGTTTTCTTAATATAAATTGTCTTATAATTATATATAAACTCGATGATATTATTCCAGAAAATAAAGGAGATATAAACCAAGATAATACCATCCCTGATACACCACCTATATAAGGAAAATTATCACTTGGTTTATACCATATAACACAATCAGGACCTTTAATAGCAATAGTCATACCAATCATACCTCCTATACATGAATGTGTAGTAGAAACAGGCATTTCTAAATATGATGCTGTAAATAACCAAGAAGCAACTGAAAAACATACCCACATAGAACCATACATTAAAGTATAAGGATTATCTTGGAAACATTCATAATTAGCAATACCTTTTCTAATTGTTTCTGATACATGAGAACCCATTAAAATAGCACCACTTGTTTCAAAAATACAGGCTAAAATAACCGCCTGTTTAATTGTTAATGATTTAGAACCAATAGATGTTGCGTAAGAGTTAGCTACATCATTTGCTCCAATTCCCATAGAAGCAATAAATGAAAAAACACCACCACATATAACAATCCATAAATATAAATTATCTTCCATATATTAGTTTAATAAATTAAAATAAATTTTATATAAAAAATAAAACTTATTATATAATGATAATATGAACGACCAAAAATGGGAAAATACACCCGTTTTCTCTTTTAAAGGAAAAAAATATAATTGTAAATTATTAGATGTATATGATGGCGATACTGTAACCATTTGTTTTTATTTAGAAGGTTTCAATTATATTAGATTAAATATAAGACTATTGGGTATTGATACGCCAGAATTAAAGGGAGAAACTAAAAAGTTGGCTATTGAAACAAGAAATTATTTAATTAAGTTATTAACAGGTATCGAAATAATTGGAAATAAAACAAGAAAAGAGATTAGAGAAGATATTTTTAAATCTGATAATAATACATTAGATGTTATTTTTGATGATTTTGATAAATATGGAAGACCATTAGCAATATTAGAAAAAAATAATATCAATATGAATGAAAAATTAGTTGAAGAAGGTTATGCTAAGAGATATAATGGAGGAACGAAAGATAAATGGTAATAATCATATATATTGTCTAAAAATATTTTCAGTTATATTAATAATAATCAAATTTTTTATGTATTCGTCTAAATAAACATTATAGTTATCTAAATTAAGTAAATTGTAATAAGTAATATAATTTAAATTTTGAAAATATGGTATCCAATAATCTAAATTTTTTTCTATAATTTTTATAATTTTAGTAATATTTTTATTAGTTATAAAAAAATCATTATAGATATATTCTCTTATTTCGTCAATCGTTTTATAATCAACATCACTTATTTTTTTTATATAGTATTTATTAAAACAAAAATAACAATAATCTTTTTTATTATTACAATAAGAGCATTTTTTTGTAGTATAAATATTTATATTATATTTATAAATATAATTATTAGTATAATTAATAATAATATCTTCCATAATTATATAAAATAATTATATTTTATTTATAATTTTCCCAATTATGAACCTAATAAATGGAATAAAATCCCTTATATATTATTTAGTTATAACTGTTATGTAATATGCTTTGGATATAATAAGTAAAAAAATTAAAAATAGACTTATTTACAGGAAAAACTGGTTATTATTTTTATAGAGAGGATGTAAATATGTAATAGAGGTGTTTATAAAAAATTAATAGGATTTTATAAAGTCTCAATTGATAAAAAATGAAAAAATTAAATCAATAATTAATAAATGTTAAGAAATATATCAAAACCATTTAAAAGATGGGCTTTTAGTCGTGCTAAAATATATACTTTCAATTATATTAAAATTTATAATAAAAAATATATAATTAAGTATTTAAATAAAAGAAGAAAAATAGAAACAAACAAAAATAATATTAAATTAGTAAATTTAATTGATAAATTAAATAGCGAAGACCTATTATTAAAGATAGAAGAAAACAAATCAAATGATTTTGTTGATATTATAAATATTATCAATAATTATTTACTAAATAATTCAAAAATAACTGAAATATATGATTATAATTTAGTTATTGATTTTACAAATTATATTATTGAATTAAATATTATAAATAAAAAAGATATTGGATTGGATCACTCTAAAGTTAGAGAATATTGGTTAAAAAGAGGTCCTCGTATATTTATAACTTCAATATTATTAGTATCTTGTAATTATATTTTACATATTTCTTTTAAAGAAACAGATTATTATACTAATATATATTTAATATCAATTAATATGATAGCATTACAGTTATCATTTTATATGTTATATTATAGATTACCAGATAGTATTGAATCGGCAATTGCGAGAACAACACATGATTATTATGTTAAAACAAAAAATAATTTAATAATCAATAATATAGTTTAATAACTAATATAATAGATATTAATATCATTATCCAAATGTGAATAAATATAATATAAGTTTCAATAGGTTTTTTAATATGATTGATTTCTAAATAATCTATTAAAATAAAATATAAATTTCTTAAATAATTTGAATCAATATAATTAATAATAGAATAAATAATATTAATTGTATATTCAATACTATTATCAATTATGTCTAAGAACATTTATTATATATATTAAATATATAATTCATTTTTTTATAATTATATAAATATAATTTAATATATTATTTATTATGAAAAAAGTATTATTAGCAACATTACTGATTAATTTAGTAACCGAAATATATTCATTTAATCCATTTAATATGATGATAAATAAAACTAATAAATGGACAACAAAAATAAATAATGTTTCAAATAAAGAAGCATATTTTGCTTGGTTAAATAATGAATGGTATAATGATAATTATAATGTAATTATAGAAGGAGACGAATATGGAAAAAATTCAATAAGAACAAAAAAAAATATTAATCAGATTATTACAGAAACCGAATATCCTTATAAAATTGAATATAGAGAATACATTTTACCTTTTTTGAAACCAAATAAGGGCGAGATACAATTTAAAAGAAAAAAGAATAATAGTGAAATTATTTGGAAAGTAGAATATCAATCTTTACCTTTATTAGAAGAAATTACATATAAAATGTATAATAATATGATAAATAATAGTTTAAAAAATATCAAAACTTATTGTATAAGAAAACAAAATCAAAATATTTAAAAAATGATATATTATTATATTTTATAATTATATAAAAATGGATAATATTATTGAAAAGTTTAATAGTTTTGATATTAATTCAAAAAAAAAATGTATTTGTTGTCAGAAAAATTATATGATTGAATATGATTATAAACATAGTGACTTATTATGTATAATTTGTCACCAAAATTATTTATCATTTATGTTTGAAGATAATACAGATTATACTGAGATTATTTAAGATATTTTTATTTTTTTTACTAATTTATATAATTTGCAAAAATATTTATCTTTTTCATCTTCGCATAATTTTTTAGAAAAGTTTTTAGCTAATTCTACTGTTTTTACATGTAAATCATTACATTTTTCAATTCTACATTTTCTGAGATTTTGCACTTCTTTAGAAGTTAGAAAAACTTTTTTAAGTTTATTAATATCATTTATTTTTTTTTTAAATTTTGGATTTTTTTCATGTTTTTTAACTAACTTCTGCATATTTTTCATATATTTTTTAAATTCTTTATTGTATTTTGTAGTAACATTTTTAGGTATAGGCCTGGGTGGAAATATATATTTATTATGTTCTAAAACGTGTTTATTTTTATTAAATTTATTAGTTAATTCAAGTATATCTTTATTTAAATTATTAGCAGCTCTTGTAGAATTATAATTATTTATAATTTTTTTTACTTTTTTAATAAATGCTATATTTTTTTTATGTAATTTTATAACATAAGATCTACAATTCTTTTCTAAACAACTTTTAATTTTACATCTTAATTGGATAATATTAATAAAATCTTTTTTATATTTATTAATCAAAAAATTATTCATTATCTATAATATTATTTTATTTTAATTGGTAGTCATCTCTAAAATATCTTCAAAATTATATTTTTTATCTATTTTATCTATTTTACCAGATATTATATAAATATCAACAGTTTTATTATTAAAATACATACAAAAAAATTCATTATAATCATTATTATTATATATTATAGCATCTTTAATAATAATATAATCATCATATAATTGTGTTACATCATATAAATCTGTAATATTTTTAATATAATCTTTATTTTCTTCTGTCAAAGAATTAGAATTATTATATATGATATATAATTGATTGATAATAGTTTTAGTTAAATATTTATTTGGTAATTTAGTTATTCTAATATTTCTAGATTTATTATCAATAACTTTCATATAAAAAATATATATTGTATATATTTTAAATAGTTTATTAAGTCCAATCTTTTAGTAATTTATCATAATTTTTTTTACTTTTCATTTTTTCTAAACTTTTATTGTTAATATATAATAAATATTTTTCAAAATTTTCTTTAGCCATTTTATTATAAGCATATTTACAAGGATCACCATAAGTTATACAATGACAAGAATTATAAGTCGGATCGCAATAATATTTATATTTTTTATTAATTTTAGGAATATTTGAATAAAATCTTTTTAGGAACATTTTTATTTATATTATAATATAAAATATCATTTTTTTTATTTACAACACTTATAACTTTTTCTATGCCATTTAGTTACACCATATTTATTTATAGCATCTAAATGTTTTTTTGTACCATAACCATGATTATTTATTAAGTCATATTTTTCTAATTCTGGATTATCATTAACTAATTTAATTATATTTTCATTATGCTGTTCTTTTGCTAATATTGAAGCAGCAGCAATACATGTATATGTAGAATCACCTTTATTAATACATTCATATGGAATAAATTCACTATCTTCACCGGGAGGAATATATGGATTATAGTAAGGTCCATCAATATATATTTTATTAAATTTATATTTATTATAAGCTATATTTGTAGCAATAGACATTGCTTTTAAAGTAGATTTTAAGATATTATTATTATCTATTTCATCATTATCTATAGAAGATATACCATAAGTTAATGCGTTAGTTTTGATGTAATTAGAAAGATATTGTCTCTTTTTTTTAGTTAATTTTTTTGAATCTTTAATTTCTTTATAAATTTTTAATTCTTCTTCTGTTTCTGCTTTTTTTAATACCACACATGCACTTACAACACTACCAATTAAACCTCCTCTATTAGATTCATCAATACCTGCTTCATAGTTATTATTAGGGAAAATATAATCAGACATATATTAATATGTATTTATAAAAATAATCATTATTTTTTAACATATAAAACAAGTTTCACAATCTTTTCTTGTAGATGAAGAAGATGTATATATAGTAAACATATCCACAAATACCTTAAATATATATACCATAATAAACATACAAGCCACAAAGTATATTATTTTAAATATGACTTGACTTTTTCCATTATTTGCTGCTATTTTTTGTAAAATTACATCAATAATATATTCTAATTTTAATGCTGTAGAATGAATTTGTAATATAAAACTTCTAGTTCTTGATGTTTTAAATCTAAGTATTTGAAATATAGCATAAAAAGTTGATAATATCCATAATATTCCTATAAAAATATAATTAAATACATTTGTAAAACTAGTCCAAACTGCCATAATTAATAAATAACTCATAAATAAGAATACAATAATAATAAAAATTGTTATAAAAGAAGTAAATAATTTAATAAAACAAGATGTTAATGAATTATTTATTAAATTAATATCTATCATCTCACAAGATCTTTTTAAGAAAAAATTATTCAAATTATTAACAACAAATCCTTTATGATTTCTTAAAAATATTTTATTTTCATTAAATTTATAATCATTGCTATCTAATTTATATATTTCTTGTAATTCTTTTTCAATTTTATCACTATCAATTTGATATTCTTTAATTTTATCATTTGATATTCCTATTATATCATCACTATTTAAATTATGTAAAGGATTATTTGTATTTATTGATTTTAATATTTGTTTTTCTGTAACCATTGGAATATTTAATCTTTCATAATCATAATGTTTTGTTAGATTATTCATAATATAATTATTGTATGTTTGTTGTTTATCATATTGTTTTTGTTTAGGATTTTGATAACCAAAGCATAAATTACAACATTGGTGTAATAATAACAAACATTTATTAAATTCCCATGTATTCATATCAAAATTATTTACTTTACTTAGTTCATTTTTCCATTCATAAAAATCTTTAGATAAATTTTCATCTTTATTATATTGATAAATCTTTTTTGAAATATTGTAAGCTTTATTTAAATAAAATTTATTAGAATAATATTTAATAGGATTATAATTTAATTCATTAGTATTATTATATGGTGCTACTATATTTAAATGTGATATGGGTTCAGTAATTAATAATTTTACATAATATTGTATTTCTTGAATTACACCACTAATAATATTTTCAATAGTTTCATCATTTTGAATAATTTGATTTAATAAATTATCATTTAATTCTAATTTAAAATTATTATCATTTTTGTTTAAATCATCTATTTTTTTATTTATATCAGTTAATTCATATTTATACATTTCAATTAAATCATTTTTAGTACAACCAAATAAAAATATTAGAGAATATGGATTATATGGTAGAGTGTTTTTTAATTTACCATTATCTATTAAATCACGATTTATACATTTTGTATTTTTAACAATCATTGATTGTTCTGATGATTTAATTGATATTGAACCAAAAGGACACGGTTTAAAACATTTAAAAGTATTTCCATCATCACCTAATTCAATTGAATATTTATTGCCGTTATGATAATCAGGTATTGTAAACCAATCATACCATCTTTCTTGACATATATTATCAGAATCAGTAGAAATATCTAAGTTTTTAATTAATTTATAACCATTTGGTTTTTTCAATTTTGTTATTTTATTATCGACTTTTTCTAATCCACTTGGTAATAAATTAATATTATTATTAATTTCACATTTATCATCTTCATTTTTAGTTAACCATATATTTTTATTATCTAAAGCACAGTTGAAACTATATTCTTTATTATCATCTTCGTCTTTTTTTTCATAACATAAATGATATTCATAATCTTCTTCATCATCATTCTTATATTTATTTATTTTATTTTCATCAAAAACAGGGATAATATTATTGTCTATTTTATCATTTTTAACCAATCCACTTTTTTTAGCTATTTTTAATGTGCATTTTTCTCCCTCACTTAGATTTTCTTTTTCCTCTAATATATTATCTATTATATCATTTTCATACTTAGTATCTGTAGCATAATTAGCCATAACTCTATTTATATATAATAATTATATATAAATGCTTTTTATTTATTCGTTCGTATATTTATTTAATTCTATAATATTTGATTCACAAAAATCTTGATTTTCTTTAAATAATTTTGTATCAACATTGTTGTTAAATTTTGAATTACAACTAATTATATATTCATCATCAATTAACTCCCATTTAAAATTTATATTTTTTGTATCATTTAAAGAATAAGCATCTTTATCATTTTCATCTTTATATTTTTTAATACTTTCTGGTATATTTGAATAATCAGTATTTCTATAATCGAGATGGGGAAATTCCCATTTTATATCTATTGGTTTTAATAGAGTGATTGAATTATTTTTATTTTTAAAAGATTCTGAATATTTATCTTGAATATTATTTGATAATAAATCATAATTTATATTTGTAATACTATCTGTTCTTTGTTTACTATTTTCCGGACGATTAAATTTATATTTATCAATTGAATTGCCTGATAAATTTTCCATTCCTTTGCCTAATGGTTTAAAAACATTATAATACATATTTGTTAAAGCATTTGGCGTTTTAATACCACTTAATCCTTTATCTAAACAATAACCTACAGGATTTTTCATAAAATTACCCCAATTCCATTTTTCTTCAATTCCATCCATTTTAAATTTATTGCTACATTCAACTTTATCCCCATTATTATTGTTATCCCCATCCTTTTCTTTTTCTTCATCTTTAATTATATTAACGTCGAATAAAGGTAAAATCATAAATATTATAATATAAACTACTATACATAATACAATAATTGTTATAATAGCCCATCCTATTGGTGATCTAAAAAAGGAAACAATAATACGAATAGAATCAAAAATAATATTTATTAATTTTACAATTGCATTACCAAATAATTTTGATGCTGATTTAAAATAACTACTAATTCTTTCTTCCATTTTGCTATCACTTTTTTGTTGTTCATCTACATATTCCTCCCTAATTTTATCTAATATAGCTTGATTATCTGTATTGACCTCTTCCTGTCTATTAATTAATTCTCTTGCACTTTCTATTTTTTTTTTAATATCATCAATATGTATATTAAAATCATTAGATAATTTATGTTTCATATGATTATCCAATGGTAAAACTTGTAGATATTCAGGGTAACTTACAGATTTATTATTATTCTTTATAAAATCTTTTTTTAGTTGTAATAAAGCTTTATTATTTTTTTCGTTTTCTTCTAATGGATAATCAGCAAGTTTTCTATCTCTTTTATTATTAGTTGTTGATACATCATTAAAACTTTTTTTTCCTTGATCACTCCCTAATATTTTTGATGCTTTATCTGCTGTGGCTAAACCAACAGCACCATAAGGTGTTTTACCTAATACTCCTTTAGCCGTTCCTAACATTTTTTGTCCTTGTTCGCTTTCTTTAAATTTGTTTGCCATTTCTAACATTTTTTGTGCTTCTTCGCTTTGAGATAAACTTTTTGCCTTTTCAGCTAATTCTATTCCTTTATCACTATTTATAAAATCTTTTTTCGCATTTTCTAATTTTGCAATTGCAGCATTTTTATCTTCACTTAATAAAACATCTTTTGCTGTTCCAGCTAATTTTTGTGCTTGTTCGCTTTTTACTAAATCGTTTGCTGTTCCAGCTAATTTTTGTGCTTGTTCGCTTTTTACTAAATCTTTTGCCATATTTGCTGCTTTCATAATATCACCTTTTCCTCCTTTAAATGGTTTTTTTACTTTTGTTCTAATTAAATTAAGATAATTAGTTTTCATTACTATTTATAAATATAATTTATTCGCTTATTTTTAATCTATATATATATTTATTATTAGTAATGAGAAATATTATTTATTTATTTATAGTATTATTAATTATATATTCTCTATGTTATTTTATTTTCAATAATGAAATTGAATTATTACAAATAGATAAAAATAATTTAACTATGGATTTATTAATCCAAAAAAATCCAATTATTATCCAAAATAATATCGATTTAGAATTTATAAATTATATATTTAAAAATAATATTATTAATACTATTAAACCAAATGAATTATGGAATAGAAATAATTTTAAATACGCTATTATTATTCCTGTAACGGATACAAATATATTTATATCTAAACCTAAAAAAATTAAATATGAAATACCTAATAAAGATGAAATATTAATAGATGTTAAATTAAAAAAAAACAATAGTATATTATTACCATTTAAATGGTATTATTCATTAAATAATATAGAAGATGTTATGGTGATTGGAATACATGATTATATAACTTATTTATTAAAATTTATTTTTTAGTCTTCTTTTTAGTTGTTACTACATTATTTTTATCATTTTGATAATCATCTAAAATAATTGTTTTATGTTCTTTCCATTTAATAGATAATTCTTCTAATTCGTTTAACCAAATAAGTTCAATATTAGTTGATTTTAATTTATCTAACTTATTATTAAGGTCTTCAACTTCTTTTTCTAAAATTATTTTTCTATCTAAAGTTAATTGTGAAATAGGCATTTTAATTAAATAATTATACCCTTTAATTAAATCATTATCATCTTCATCTTTTTCCTCATTATTATATATTTTTGGATAATTTAATTCAATAAGTCTTTCCGCTACTTTATTTAATTTTACATTCATTATTTTAATTTTACCTTCAATTACATCAATAATAAATCTAATTTTAGCAGATAATTGATTATAATCTTTCTCTAATTTCTTAACTTGAAACTCTTTTCTTTCATAATATTTTTCAATTCTTACTTTAGACCATTCTTTAATAATTGATGATGTATTATTATATTTCTTAATAGCACCCTTATCGCTATATAAATGCATATTATTAATACTTAAATTTTTTGTTGAAATAAGCTTAAAACAAGTTTCAAATTTACTATCTAATGTTGCTCTTGAACCTGCCGCAAAATTTAATATAAATTTTACATTTTTAGCAGTATAATGACTTTCAAAAGATTTTAAATTATATTGATTATTTGTAATTATACTTTCTAAAAACTCTTTATAATCTTCCGTCCAAATACCAATTGGTAATTCTGTAATTATAACTGTACTATCATTAATCCATTCATAAATACCTTTACTTTCATACATACCTTTATCATTTTTATATATAGAACCATTAAAACCAAGATAATAAGGAGATAATTCTTCATTATCAATATCTTCAATTAAATTATAGATATCAACTATATCCTCTTTTTTCTTAATTTTAATTTTTTCTTCTTTAATTTTATTACAAATTTTCATACAAGAATTAATAATATCTTCTGGATTAAATTGCGGAACATTTGTTGAAAATCCTGTTCCAATACCTACACCCCCATTTACTAAAATCATTGGAATAATTGGTATATAATATTCTGGCTCAATTACTAATCCATCTTCATTTAGATAATTTAATACACAAGAATCATCATCTCTAAATATTAATTTTGTTAAATTAGATAATAATGTATAAATATATCTGGGTGATGAAGAATCATTACCACCTTGAATTCTAGAACCAAATTGACCATTTGGTACTAATAAATTAATATTATTAGTTCCTACATATATTTGTGCTAAACCAATAATAGCCTGTTGTAAAGAATTTTCACCGTGATGATATGCGGTTACTTCTGATACATTACCAGCTAATTGTGCTACTTTAATTTCGCTATTATATAATTTTCTTTTAATACAAGCATATAAAATTTTACGCGTACTTTCTTTTAAACCATCGCATAAATGATTAATTGAACGCTCTAAATCTCTGTTACTAAAATGTATAAATTCTTTATTAATAAATGTATCATATTCAACTATACTTTTGTTATAATCTAATACATTATCTTTATCATAATTTAGTAACCATGTCTTTCTATCATCAGCTCTTTTCTTATTAAAAGCTAAATCAATTTTTTCATCAGAATTATCATTATATTTATATGTAATTTTCTTCATATTTTTGAAATATTCTTTCGCTTCTTGATCACTACTTGTACCCAATCCTTTGTAATATTTGATTTTCCAATTTCCTTTTTTCGCATTATCTGTCTCTAACCATTTCTCATAATCACTCATATTGTAAAATGATATTACCTCATTTTTACTTGTTGCTTTGATAATTGGTGTCAACATTGATGTTAAGAATCCATCAATCTTATATAAGGAATTCCATAATGATTGGAAGATATTAAATAATAATCCTTTAATATGGCTTCCATCGTGATCTTGATCTGTCATAATCATAATAGAACCATAACGAAGACTTGAAGTATCTGTATATTTCTTGTTTTGTTCTAAACCAAGAATTTTTTTAAGAGCAGTAATCTCAGCATTATCACTGATTTTTTGTAATGTAGCATCCTTAACATTCATGATTTTACCACGTAAAGGAAACACTCCATACTTATCTCTTCCTACTACACTTAAACCAGAAATGGCCATAGTTTTAGCTGAATCTCCTTCTGTTAAAATTAAAGTACAATCATTGCTATTTTTTGTACCAGCATGATTAGCATCATCTAATTTTGGAATAATCAATTTACTTGTTTTCTTTCCATCTGTTTTAACAAGTTTTTTCTGATCATGAAATTCAGTTAAACTTAAAGCTTTATCGATAATACCACTTTTAAATAGTTTATCAATAAATTTATCACTAACTTCACATTTACTTCCAAATTTATTAACTTGTGTAGTTAGAGTTTCTTTAGATTGTGAATCAAAACTTGGATTTACAATAATACTTTTGACAAATATAATTAAATTATCTTTGATATGCTGAGTTTTAACAGTTTTCTTCTTTTTTGTCTGTACTAATTCAACAAGTCTTTTAATTATATTTTGTGACACATAATCTACATGTCTTCCACCTCTAATTGTATTAATACCATTTACAAATGAAATCTGTTCATGAATACCTGTTTTAGATAAAGTGGCAACAATTTCCCATCTATCATTACATACTTCATAAACTAAAGGTTGTTCTTGTTTATCAACAAATAATTCAGCATATTTCTCAAAATCTTTAATCATAAGTTTTTCATTATTGAAATAAACTGAAACATCTTTATTTGTTGTAGCACAAGCATCTATAATACGTCTTTTAAACAACTCATATATATCATCTGTTAATCCTTTTAAACCAAATCTTTCATAATCTGGTAAAAATGTAATCATTGTATATGGTTGTTTTTGACTAGAACGAATAGATGGTTTTCCTCTTTCTTTCATATTATTTGAAAATGTTTGTGTATATATCTTTTTAGTATAATGGTCTACAGTTTCAATTACAAATTCTTTTGAAAATATATTTGTTAATTTAGCACCGAAACCATTTTTACCTCCCCAAGTTTTCTCTTGAGCCTTATCATAATTAGTCGAAGTTAATAATTCACCAAATATTAATTCAGGAATCCAAATATCATTATATTCACTGTGTTTTTCAATATCAATACCATTACCATCATTATAAATACTAATTTTACCATCGCTTTTATCAATAGTAATTTTAATATTTTTAACATGTTTAATATTATCTTTAGTTTCTGATTTAAGACGCATAGAATGATCAATAGCATTCACAACAACTTCATCAAAAATTTTAAGTAATCCTGGTATATAGGTAATTTCTTTTTCTACCATTTTTTTAGTTTCATCACAGTAAATATAGGTTTTGATTTTAGTAAGTTCAGTAGAACCAATATAAGTATCTGGCAAAGACTGAATATGTTCTAATAATTCATACTTTTTATACTTACCTTCAACTTTTTTATTAGTGCTCATATTTATTTATTATAATATATTAAATTATTATATCATTTTTTTAAAAATTGATTTTTAAAATATTCGTTAAATATAATATGCCTAATTTATTTTATCGCAATTATTCTTCTAGAATTAAGAAAAATATTTATATTAATTATTATTATATTTTTGGTATTGCTATAATGCCTTTAGTATTTTATAAAAATAAACTACCTAGATTATTTAATTTTATTTGTAATTAAAATTCTAACTAAATTTAAATGATATATTAAATTTATTATCTAATTTAAAAAATGAATTATAAAATCTATCTGAAACTAATGTACCTAAATAATAAAATAATATATTTAAAAAGATTGTATATAATACAAGATAAACAATATTTTCATTTAATTTATAATTTTTAATATCACATGATTTAATTATATATAATAATATTTCAAATAAAATTATTTTAAACACAATTAATTTAATATTTCTAATACCAAATAATATACCGTAAATATAAAAAATAATAGTATGAGATAAATAATAATTTATATTATTCTTAAAACTAATATCATCTATATTTTTTATAAACATAAATTTATCTAAATAAAAAATATTATAATTACATCTTAATATATATAAAACTAATAATGTAAAAAAACTACCGAAAACATTTAAATATGCTAATAATGTTTTAATAAACATTCTTACTTAAAGTTATTTTTTTTTATTTTATCAATTATTGTTTTTACTTCATTCGCAATCATATTAATATTTTTATTTTCAACATCTATAATATGTATATTAATATTTTGTGATTTTAATTTGTCATAATATTCATTATGTAAATTATTAATATCATTTAAATATTCTAATTTTATTTTATCCTCGCTTTTACGATTTCTTTTTTTAATTCTTGTCATACAAGATTCGGGATTTGAACGTAAATATATATATACATTATCTTTCCATATATGATTTGTTTTATTATGTAAATATTCTAAAATATCATTTTGATCTTTAGAAATTATATTATTATCATAAGCATATTTAATAAATATATTTTTAATAAATGCTGGACTTCTTTCAACAAGTACAAATTCTGAATCAATATTATTTTGAATCCAACATCTATCTAACCATATTTTAACTTGAAAATTAAACAAATTGTTATTATTATTCATATCATTATAAATTAAATTTAAGTCTTCTTGCCAATTATCAACTGGTTCTAAATCAATTGGATAACGATATGATTTATGTAAATAATTTAATACACCGGTTTTTCCACAGCCAATATTCCCATCAATAGTTATTAAAGTCATTTATTTAATAAATAATAAAATAAAATTTCATTTTTTTTAATTAATTAATTAATTTTTTATAAACAGATTTATTTAAATATAAATTAATTTTATTAACAGATAATTTATTATTTTTACTTTTCATTTTTAATAAATATACCATTTTATATAAATTATTTTTTACTATATTAACTACTATTTGTTTTAAATCTTTACTTACCTTAACTTTATGCTCTTTATAAATTTTACCAGCACTTATCATTAATAATTTATTGAAACTACAATTATTACATCCACCATTTGAACCACCTAATTGCGGTCTTAATATTCCTGCTTCAAAATTAACCTCAATATCATTCATAACATTATTTTCACTATAATGTTGATCCTCATTTTTGCCAAAATAAGAAGGCGATAATACAGGATTTCCACCCTTAATTTTACTACTAACTTTAAATTCTTTATCTAAATAATTTTTAGTATGATTTAAATTGTTTATTGTAAATACACTATTATTATTATTTATTAATGTAATTATACAAGATAATGTTACAATATTGTATATAAACATATTAATTATAAACGCAAAACGATTTATTATTCTGCTATCTTTTTTTTCAATTAGATTTTTTGACAATAACAAATATTCAGAATATCTATTGAATTTTTTACTATTCATTATCTATCTCTTTCTATTTAATAGATATAAAAATTATTTATATTCATATATTTTAGAATGAATAATAATAAAGGTTTTTTTTATAATAATTGTAATAAATATGGAGAAAATTCTGTTAATATTATATCACGTCAATTTGAATTAAATGAATTAACTATATTATATTTTTCAAACGATAATATTGAATTATTACAAGAACAAATACAAAAATATATTTATTTTAATACAACAAATAATATATTAATTAAAAAACAAAATTATGATGAATTAAAAATTATTATGAGGTCTATATTTTTGTCTGAAAAACCTAAATTAACTGATTATCAAGATGTTATTGAACAAGTTAGACATTTAAATAAACTTGTTACATTAGAATGTTCAAGAATTATAATGACAAATTTAGAACAACATTTATCATATTTAACAGATATTTCGAAAGAACTCGATGTATTTAATTTTGGAATAGCGACAAGTATAAAAGGAACAAAAAGTGCAGAATTATTTAAATAAATAAATAAATCTATTTTATAATTAGAGGATAAAAATGAAAATAGAGCCATTTACTACATCATGTGAAACAGATACTACAAATAGTTATGAATTTAAATATGATGATTCCAAATCATATCTTGATAATATAGATGATTATAAAAATAAATTAGATGATTTTAGTAGAAGCAAATTTGATTTTGATAGACAAAAAAGTTATAAATTAACTTATATGACATGTATAATATATTCAGTAATAGCATTTGGTATAATTTTTATAGCAGCATTAACTGATTGGGGAAACAATTTATTTTATAATGAGTTATATTTATTTACTATGACTTTTATAGTTGGTTCTATTCTTATTATATCTTTATTAGTTTATAAAGTATATAGTTTTGATTTCCCCGATTTAACTAAAAAAATAACAAATGATGCTTATTATTGTCCTGATTATTGGATAAGTAAAACAATTAATCCGAATGATTATAATATAGAAACGTCAACTGAAGGCGGCGATGATAAAAGAACAGATAAATTTTTTGGTGATAATAATTATTCACATTTTAATATAGAATGCTCTTTATCAGGTATATACAATATGGATATGTTAAATGATAATCAAATATTGAGAGATTATTATGGTTATAAAACAGGAATTGTTAATGATATAGATGTATTATTTATTGAAATTCATTTAAATAATAGTGATTTAAAAAATGATTTAAAAAGACGTAGTGGATTAACTCAAGAAGAAGAATATTTCAAATTTTGTCAAATAGCAGCAACAATGTCTGGATATACTTTGACAAAAACACAAGAAAGAAGTAGAGTAAATTATCATTTAGAAAAAAATAATGATAAAGCTTTATCTATTGGAGGGGAGTATTATGATGTTGCTACTACAAATATTAAAGTCCCATTAATTTGTAGTAGAATATATCCTTTATTTATGGCACACGAAGACGTGAAACATGCGAATGTACATCATAGTTTTAGTACAACAAAATTTAGATGTGCTTTCTCTAAATTAACAGGAATACCATGGAGCCAAATAGGTTGTGAATAAATTATTTCATAGGTGCTTTAATAGTAGGGTGAGATTCATAATTAATTAACTCAAAATCATCATAAACTAAATCATTGATCCATTGGATTTTTTCGTTAATTGAAGCATTTTTATCGGGACTATTTTTTTTTATATTTAATTTACAATTATTATTTAATATTTCACGATTTAATTGTTCTTTTACAACATCTACATGTTCTGTATATATATGAGCGTCGGTAATTGATATTGCTATTTCATTCACATTAATTTCTAAAATTTTAGAAATAATGGTTGTTAATAACGCTGTAGAAGCTATATTAAAAGGTAATCCTAAAAATAAATCACTGCTTCTCATTGTCATTAAACATGATAATCCTTCTTTGTTTTTATAGAAATTATAAAGAATATGACATGGAGGTAAAGCCATTTCATTTAATTGTAAAGGATTCCAGCCACTAATAATTGCTCTTCTGCTATTATTTTCTTTTTCTAATTCAGTTATAACATATTTTATTTGATCTATTCCAAAATTATCACCATCTTTTCTGTATTTTTTTCCAAATGTTCTCCATTGCCATCCATATATTGGCCCAAGTTCTCCTATATTATAATTTGTAAATCCATTGCTATCTAAATATTCACGAGAAGAATTACCATCCCAAATATGTATATTTTTATCTTGGAGTTCTTTAGCATCGCAACTTCCTTTAATAAACCATAATAATTCTTCAAGGACTCCTCTAAAAAAAACTTTTTTAGTTGTTAATAAAGGAAAATTATTAATATTATTAAATTTTAATAATACTCCAAATTTACTTATAGTTTGTCCATTTCTACATTCAGTATAATCACCATTATTTAAAACATATCTAAGTAATTCTAAATAACCTTTTTCGTTTTCAAAGAACATTATGTAATATAATATCAAAATAATTTTATATACTTATTTTTATAAAATTTGTTATTTTCAAAAAAATTTAATATATCATAAATATCAGGTCTTATATTTGGATTTGAACTCCACATTTTTTTTATAAGATCAATAAAATTATCTGATTTCAACCACTTTAATTTATTAATATCTGGTCTTATATTTTCCTTAATTATAAATTCAATTATAAATTTATTTTCCAAATTATATTCTTTATATGGTATCAATCCTGTACAAATAAACCAAAAATTTAATGATAACGAATATATATCTACCTTTAAATGATATGTTGTGTCACTTAATATAACTTCTGGAGCCATATATCTCATTGTTCCTGTAACACCACTCATATTATAACAGTCGTTTTTAGTTTTTACTAATTTAGAAAGACCGAAATCAGTTAATTTTATATTTAAAGAATTATCTAATAATATATTTGTTGGTTTAATATCTCTATGAATAATTGGATAATAGCAATTATGTAAAAAATATATAGCCTGTGTTAATTGTAGTAACCATTTATCAATAATTTCTTTCGATGGTTTCCAAACTTTAACAAAATAACTTTTTCTACTATTATAGTACTCTTCTAAATTGCCTTTAGGTAAATATTCATATAACAATAATAATGGTTCTTTAATTGTACAAGCACCTAAAAATAAAACAAGATTTGGATGTCTTAATCTTGATATTATAGAAATTTCATTAACTAAATCATTGTAATTATCATCATAATTTTTTGTTTTTATATTAAGTAGTTTTACTACACAATTTAATCCTCTCCAATAAATTTTATAAACATATCCGTTACTTCCATATCCTATTAAATCATTATTATTGAAAAATATTTCATTATGTTTTAATTCCCACCATTCATTAATACCTCTTTCTTTAAAAGGGATATCATTTTTATATAAACTATGATTAGAATAATCTCTGTCATTATCTTGAATAATTATTTCATTCATTTCATATAATATAATAAGTTAAATATTTATATATAATAAAAAGAGTACATGTTTATAAAAAATTTATAAAAATAAAAATAATTTAAAAATAAAAATAATTTTATAAACATGTACTCTCTTTTCTGTCAGTATAATAAATGAATAACAAAATTAAATACATCATTAAAAAAATAAATGGATAGATTACTATTATCAACAATAATGGTGAATTATTTTTATGATAAATAGATCTTTTTTAAATACCTAATTATTACTACACCTGAACCTCCTTTTCCACCATTTCTGTTACCATCAGCACGAGAACCACCTATGCCACCATTGCCTTTCCCATTTTCACCATCTCTATTATCATCCCCCCAATAATCCCCCCAATAATCCCCCCCTTTCCCTCCTTTAGCATATTCTATATTTGTATTAGTTAAATTATATATTTTACCATTACCTCCACTTGCTCCATGAATAGAATTTACACCAGCATTCCCACCACTACTACCTCCTCCTCCTCCTCCTGAACCAGCCCATGTATTATTGTTTATAGGACCAGTTCCACCAATATTACCATAACTTTCAATAGTACCATTATCAATTGTCATTGTACCATCAATAGTATATGTAGTATAATTATAATTATTTGAAGCACCATTGCCACCACCAGAACCACCTTTTTTCCCTTTTATACGTGCAGAATTAACAGAACCTGCTCCTCCTCCACCACCACCTTTAGCTATACAATTTATAGTAGAATTATTAGTTAATTGTGTATCATAACCATTATAACCAATCATATAATTATAATTATTTGTTATTGAACCACCATTACCACCATTACCTATTTTTACTGTATAAATTGTATTTTGCTGTAATTGAATATTACTAATATAAATTAATTTTCCTGCTCCTCCTCCGCCTCCTGGATATGGCGTTCCATATGTATCACAACCACCGCCACCTCCTCCTCCTCCAATTATAAGAATATCACAAGTAACATTATTATCAAAACTAAACTGAAATTCTGTTTGATTTTCTGATCCTCCACTATGATTGAAAATATGATATTCATAATTATCATAACTACCTATATTGTAATTGTTACTACTGCCATAACTAACTGTCATAGTTATTTGATTTCTAAATTGTTCTAAACTTTGTATTATGGCAACAACTCCACTACTACCCGAATATTCATTATTAGTTATAACGCCTGGAGCACCATAACCATAATATTTACCACTTTCTGTTTGTTCGTCTACAATTAAATCACTATTCCAATATATATAATTATCTGTTAATATATCATCTAAACTAAAAGAATTATCATTAAGATATGTTTTCAAATCTTTTGATATAGCTCCTCCATTAATATCATCAGAATTATAAATACCGTAATCTAACCCTTTTATACCCTTATTGCCGTTTGTTTCTTGTGTTCTTGGTGTAGATAATAACACATTATATGAAAGAATAATTGTATTTAAATATCCAGCGTTTATATGTGTTATATTATTTGGTATATTTGATTCTGTACCATCACCATTATCTATTTTTGTTATTAAAGTTGGTTTATTAGTATAATAATGAAGAAATTCAAGACCACCATATAATGAATGTTCTTGGATAATATCATGACCTAAATGTCCATAATAATCAAATGAATCACCACCACAACTATAAACATCACCATTATTAGCTAAAAATAATGAATGAGTATAACCAGCACTTATTTTAGATATTACAGGTTTATTATCTATAATAGTATCAATACCTATATTAAAAATAGTAATTAATGTTGGTCTATTTATTTGTTCGTAATATTCTGTTAAATAATCTGTCCCTGTATTAGGTTTTCCTAAACCTAATTGCCCAAATGAAACTTGACCACAACTATAAACATCGCCATTATTAGCTAAAAATAACGAATGAAAATATCCTGTTTTTATATCATTTATATTAGGCAAAGGCAATATATTACCATTTTCATCTTTATAAATATCTACAAATGTTGGTAAAAATTTACTACTTGTATCGCCTAAACCTAATTGGCTGTAAATATTTGTACCACAACTATAAACTTTTCCTAAATTATCTAATAATATAGATAAATTATTACCAGCACTTAATTTAATAATTTTAGGATTAGATAATTCATTATTATTTATATCTACAAAATTAGATATTTCTTGAGGAAACGAATAATATTCCGTATTATTAATACCTAAACCTAATTGTCCATATGAACCTCTTCCACAACTATATACTATTCCATATTGATCTAAAAATAATGAATGTTCTTTTCCTGCACTAATATCAATTATATTATTAAAATCAGGTATCAAAGTAGGTCTATATTTAGTAGAAGTATTACTAATACCTAATTGACCATAATTATTTATACCACAACTATAAACTTTTCTATTTTGATCTAAAAATAATGAATATTTATCACCAGTACTTATCTTAGTTATTATAGGCATTTGATTGTCATCAATATCTATATTAATTAAAGTAGGTATATTTTTATTAGTGGTATTACCAATTCCTAATTGACCATAATTATTTATACCACAACTATACACTTTTCCATTTTGATCTAAAAATAATGAATGCGAATTTGAATAACTAACAGCAACTTCTTTTATAATTATATTATTAATATTAAAATAATCATTTTCAATTAAATAATTTTTATGATAATAATGACCTAAACCTAATTCTCCATTACTATTATAACCACAACCATAGAGATTTGCTTCATATATAATATCAACATAATTATTACTTATTATTTTACTATCACCACCATTACTTCCTACTTTATCTAACATTTTTCCACCATGTCCTACCTGTATTTGTAAAATATTATTATTAATATTTCTATTAGTAGTTTTAAATATCCCTAATTCTCCAGCATTTCCAGGACCAGAAATTATTCCATTAGTAAAATTACCAGTATAATTATTGTAGCTACCAGCACTACCACCACCACCTAAGGCAATAAGATATAAATTATGTTCAGTATTTGGTATAGTAATTTCTAAAAACTTATTTGTATTATCTGTATTATCAACAAATAAAATCCAATAATAATAAACATCATCATCATTTTTAAATCTTTTTATATCAAATAAATAATTAGCTGGACCATATATATTACTATTTAATTTACTATAAGCATATTTATAACCATTATAGATATTATACCATATATAAAAATCATTATCAATATTAATTGAATATTTATTAGTAATTATATCATTATAATCATCAATAGTCTGAACAATACTTGTAAAACTGATATGATAATATCTATTAGCAAAATATTCTTCTATTTCTATTTTTTCACTTTCTGATAATTTTTTATTATAAAATATTAATTCACCAATTTCCCATGAACCTTTATTATTATCATCTACACCTCCATTAATTGTAATAGAATTTGTATCTTCTGTATTAACAAATTCATAACTATTATCGATAGAATATATATTATCGTAAATATAATTAGTACAATCCATTCCATTATAACGCATACTGTCACCTGTTTCAATACCAATTATCCAATAGTCATTATCAGATATTTGGTTAATTGTAGTACTATATATTTGATTATTATACATTGAAGTACAAGTTGCATCATTATTAAAACACCAATATGTTCTATCATTTTTACTATTAAATATTCTTTTATTATTATTTCCAGTATATCGCGCAATATAACAAAAAGTATAATTTTCACGTAATGTAAATGGAAAATGAATAATATCATCGTTTGTTCCTTTCATAGTCGATATTGTCATTCTTTGATTATCAGTATATAAACCATTACTGTTTGGTGTAATTTTTTGTATTAAAGGAGAACCATTTATATTAGTTATATTATAGTTACCATATATATCATCCCATCCTATGATATCATTATCTTCAGAAAATGTCATATAAATATTATTTGGAATATATCTCGCTAAAATACTGTCTTTAATAGGTAATTCACTATCAATACTTAAACCTTTAAAAGTAGAAAATGATAAATTATTACTAATATTTTTTGGTGTGTAATTTTTATAATCATCGATTGAAATATTTGAAGTTAAACTTATATTTTCATTAAATACCTTATTTAAATATGAAAATTTAATATTTCTTTTTAAAGGAATATTAGTAGGAACTTCATTTAACTGACTAAACCTTTCTTTACCGTATAATTCCCAAGTGCCAAAATCAGCATTAGTTCCTCCTCCAATTTTATTAATAACTAAAGCATATTCGTCAAATTCTTCTAAACCAGATAATCTTTTATTATTTTCATCAAAAATATGTTTATAAGAATTATAATAATTACTATATTGTTTAATTATTACTATACCTGATCCACCTTTCCCTCCCCTTCTATTTTGACTTCTTCCTGCTCCATTACCTCCGTTCCCTGTCCCTATTTGTCCATCGATTCCATTGCCATCGTCATACCTTCCACCATCTCCTCCTTTAGCATATTCAATATCTTCACCTGATATATTAATTTTTTTTCCATTACCACCTAAACCTTTAGTATTACTATTAGAATCTTGACCAGATGAATTATAACCGCCTCCGCCAGCACCACTTCCTCCTTTCCAATCATTAACTTGATTTGCTTTACCACCAGAATTACCATAATTATTATCTATACTATTGCCTCCACTACCATTATAATCAGCACCACCGCCACCACTACCACCTCCATTGCCATTAGTATTATTATTTCTATTACCTGTATTACCTCCGCCTCCACCACCATATGCTATATAATTTATAGTAGTATTATCACTTTTAATTATACTACTTTTGAAACCATTATGGTTTGAAAATTGACCACCATTTCCTACAATAATATTATATGTTCCAGAAAGTAACATTATATTTTTAATATATATTAATCCACCAGCACCACCACCACCTCCTCCTCTATCAAGTCCTCTTGTTCCAGCTCCACCAGCACCTCCGCCGCCTACAATTAAAATATCGCAAAAAAAATCGTTTTCTATTACTAACCGATATTCTTTATAATCATTTGTTCCTTCATAATTATAAGTATGTAATCTTGTATAATAAGAATTTATAAAATATTGATCATTATATATATTATTTAATTCATTTTTATCTATTTTTATTTTTATAATTTCTTTCCATACATCTTCTAAATAATTATTTTTACCAAATATTTTAAATTCTAAAGGAAACTTTGATAAATTATTTATAGTAACATTATTATAATCTTTAATAACTAAAATAAACTTTGTTAATATTATTTTATTTGGTAATTTAATACTTATCCAATCGCCATTATAACTATTTATATTTTCATTTTTATTATATACACTAAATGAATTAATATCTCGTAACGATAAACCACTATTATTAGTATAATTGTTATTTTTCCATGTAAATGATGTAAAATCATTCTTAAATATATTAAATATATTTAATGGATTATTTTCAGTATCTTCACTGCTACTATAATTTATTTTATAATCGCCATTGCCATATAATCTATTACTAATTGTAAAAATATTATTTGTTTGTAAGGGTAAATCTCTAAAAATATATGGTGGATACAAGCGTTCTTCTGTAAATACATTAAAATATCTGCTTTTATATTCACTATAATTATCTATTATAGTAATATTTGGAGATGTTTCATTAATAGTCTCAAATAATATTTCATCATCTTCATCATTTTCAAGAATAATATCATAATTTAAATTATTAATTTGAGAAATTTTTTCAGTTTTCAAAATAATTTGGTTTAAAGAATTTAATATATCTTTTCTGTCTATATCATTATTAAGATAAAATATTAATATGTTATTATTTAAATCTATTTCATAATCACTTTGATTATCATTATCAATTAATTTTAGCAAATTAGTATCATCTGATTCTTCAGCTTTTAATCTTATAATTGCTATACCAGAACCACCATTGCTAGCTACTAGCTTTCTGCCACCACCACCACCCCCCCCTGTATTATTTAAAGCATTAGTTGCTTGAATAGTATCTGATTTTTCACAATTGCCTCCTCCACCAATACCTCCATTACCTCCACCGTTGTTATAAGCACGACATCCTCCACCACCACCAGCAAAATATACTTTACCATTTGTATGATGATCTCCAATAGTAGTATCACTTATTTTAAATAATGTTTTAAAATTATAATCAGTTTCATTAATGGTCGCCTTGTATAAACCATTACCGCCATCAGCTTGTATATTAATGGTATCAGTAATACCATGACTTCCAGCACCACCACCTCCACCACCAGAATAATTAGGATAGTAGCTACTACTATTACCACCTACATTACCATAACTATTATTAATAGTATTTGTTTGAACAGATTCAGGTTGTAATATAAAAGAATTACTAACATAATTATAATAAGGGGCAGAACCACCTGAACTACCTCCAGTTTTACCAATATTTTGATACTCTAAACCTATACCCCAATTTCTATTACCACCTTGACCACCGCCATATGCTAACAATAAATAATCAGAATTATATACAATTTCTGTATCTTTACCTTTTTCATTTTCATTATAAGTACCTTTATCAGATTGATAACTACCACCTTTGCCACCTTTACCAACTTTAATAGTATATGTACCAACAGATAATTTCTTATTTAATTCAAATACTAATCCTCCAGCACCTCCACCACCGGAACCATAAGAACTATTAACTTGTCTACAACCACCACCTCCACCACCAGCTACTAATAATATATCGGCTGTTGTATTATTAGGTATATTTAAAGTATATTCAGTTTGTCCACTATTATTATCGTTATCAACATTATATGTATAATAATAATAGTCATTTCGTATTTTATTAACATTGATTTTATCTCTTCTATCACCAGAATTAAAAACATTTAAATTTCCAAATTCAACTTGTTTAATTTTTATTTCACTACGAATTGTTCCATCATTATATGTAATATCTATGTTATTAAATATTAATTTAATTTTTTTAATTTTACCACTCATTAATTATTATATAGGAATTAAATTTATATATATATATTATAAAAATGTCTAACTTATATAATATTATTGGAAATATACTTATTGATAAAAATGGAAATAATTATAATACTATTAATAAATTAAATAATAAATATATAGCAATTTATTTTAGTGCCAAATGGTGTGGTCCTTGTAAACAATTTACTCCAAAATTAGTAGATTTTTACAATAAAATAGATAAAAATAATTTTGAATTGGTTTTTATATCTTTAGATAAAAATTTAAATGAATTTAATATGTATTTTAATGAAATGCCATGGTTATCTATACCATATGATAAAAATAATTCTGAATCATTAAGCGAAATGTTTAATATAGATGGAATACCTACTTTACAATTATATGATAATCACGGTAATTTAATTTCAACATATGGCAAAGATATTGTATCAAATTATGAGAATATTTTACTAACATGTATAAATAAAAAATATAATTTCGATTTATTATTTAAAACAGTTAATTTAATAAAAGGTCAAGGCGATGGGAGAATATCAGAAAATGACTCTAATGAATTAATTACTATATTAAATAGCAAACAGTTAACAATTGATGATTATAAAACAGTATTATTTATAATACATAATTATAATTTTACTGATATAGCAATTCATAATTTATTAAATTTTTTAGAATAAATCAATATTTTATTTTTTCATTATTTTTATCCCAATTATTAAATGTATTTATAGCATCTGTATTATCTATTTTAATCAATTCTATCTCTTTTTCATTATTATTTTTAGATAATTCTTCATATATAAAATTATCACTAAAACCTATATTAGCAGCATCAAATCTCGTATTAGCATAATAAACCTTATTTATTCTTGACCAATAAATCGCAGATAAACACATAGGACAAGGTTCACAACTAGTATATAAAATACAATCTGATAAATCAAAATTATTTATTTTTTTACAAGCTTTTCTTATAGCATTTACTTCAGCATGTGCTGTTGGATCATTATCAACAGTAACGGTATTAAATGCTTCTGAAATTACTTCATTATTTTTAACAATAATACATCCAAAAGGACCTCCTTTACTAATATTAGAATTATGAATAGCTTTTTTCATATAATTTATATTTTTTTTATTATCAATAAGGTCATAATATGCTTTATTGAATTCTGTCATATATTTAAATTAATATATATGTAATATTTTTATATAATAATAAAATAATAGAATGGACATTGAAGTTAAACCAAAAGATTGGACGACTGATAATAGAGTAGATTTTAACAATTATGTATATAATACATTTAATAGAAATAAATATTTAAAAGATGAAAAAAAATCATCATGTTCTTGTGATAAAGATAAATGTGAAGAAGATATTAAAACAATTAAGTTATTTCCACATCAAAAAATATTAAAAGATTATATTCAATTTAATAGTCCTTATAGAGGTATATTAGCTTATCACGAATTAGGTTCTGGTAAATCAGCTGCGTCTATAGCAGCTGCTGAAGGTTTTATGGGAAAAAGAAAAATATATGTAATGACACCTGCTTCATTAGCAAAAAATTACGAAAATGAATTAATGAAAATTTCAACATTAGGTTTAAATATGAAAAAATCGTGGACTAAAATTAAAATAAAAGGTGTCGGTAAATCTAAAAAATTATTAGATACATTACAGTCTTATGGTATAGATAAAAGTTCTATTAAAAAAGATAATATTGTATGGATACCATTATATAATAATGACATAGATGATAATGAAATTGAAATATTAAATAAAAATGTTAGTTATAAAAGTTTAACAGCAATAGATAAACAAAAAGTAAATGAAGCAATATTACATATAATAAGAAATAAATATACATTTATCAGTTATAATGGTTTAACACAAAAATTAGTTGCAGATTTAAATAAAAAAAAATTCGATAATTCTTTTATAATTATTGATGAAATTCACAATTTTATAAGTAGAATCGTAAATGGTTCAAAATTAGCAAGAAACATTTATAATAATATTATGTCTTCTAAAGATTGTAAATTAGTTTTATTATCAGGTACTCCAATAATTAATAATCCTTATGAAATTGCTACATTAATTAATTTATTAAGAGGACCAATGAATATATATAATTTAAAATTATTATCAACATCAAAAGAGGTATCAACAGATATAATTAAAAAAGAGTTGAAGGATAATGATTTAATTGATTATATAGATTATATATATTATGAAAATGGTTCATTAAATATATCATTATTACCTGAAAATTTCAAAAGAAAAAATAATAGTTATAAAATATATAATAGTGATTGGAAATTATCTAATGAGAAATTATTAGAAAATATAAATTTTGTTTTAAATAAAATAAAAGATTTAAAATTAAGCAAAAAAACTATTACAAATACATATTATGCTTTGCCAAATAATAAAGAAGATTTTAATAAATTATTTATAAATGAAACAGATCAAGAAAATCCAGAAATAAAAAATACTGATTTGTTTCAAAGAAGAATTTTAGGAACTATTAGTTATTTTCGCACATCTGGTTCTGAATTATTTCCAGAATTATTACCAACTAAAATAAACTATTTATATATGACAAATCATCAATTAAGTCAATATGATGAAGTTAGAAATAAAGAAAGATCAATAGATGAAGCTAACAAATTTAATAAATTTAAAAACAATAATAATGCTTTGGCTGAAAAAAATTCAGTTTATAGAGCTTTCAGTAGAATGGTTTGTAATTTTGCTTTTCCAACTGATATTAAAAGAATATTTCCACAAGATATTCGTAAGATACTTAAAAAGGAATTAGATGCTGTTAAAGAAGACGATGACGATGATAATAGTGATGATAAAGAGATTGATAGAAAAAACAAAGTACAATTAGAATATGATAATATGATAACAGAGGCATTAGAAAAACTAACAGATGAAAATTATTTAACAAATGAAAATTTAAAAACAATGTATAGTCCAAAATATTTTAAAATGTTACAAGATATAAATGAATCTCCTGGTTCAGTATTAATTTATTCACAATTTAGAACAGTAGAAGGTTTAGGTATATTTACAAAAGTATTAGATAATAATAATTATATTGAAGTATCTATAATTAAATCAGAAAATTCATATAAATTTAGTAATTTATCAATTTTTGATGAAAAATATGATAACAAACGATATATACTTTTTAATAGCGACAGAGAAAAAACAAATCAGTTAATGTATTTATTTAATGGTGATTTCGAACAATTAAACGAGGATTTATATAATCAATTACCTGATAGAATTAAAACAAATAGTGAGTTTCAGTTATATGGTAAATTATTAAAAATTATGATGATAACACAATCGGGGGCAGAAGGTATTTCTTTAAAAAATGTTAGAAGAGTATTAATAATGGAATATTTCTGGAACTCAGTAAGAATAAATCAAGTAATAGGTAGAGCAGTTAGAACATGTTCTCATGAAAGATTACCTAAAAAAGATAGAAATGTAGAAGTAATTAGTTATATAATGAGATTAACTAAAGAACAACTTAAAAAGAATTTTACTATTAAAAATTTAGATAAAGGAATAACAACAGATGAGCATATATTACAAATAGCTAAATCAAAAGAGAATTTAATAGACCAATTCTTAAAAATGTTAAAATCAAGTTCATTTGATTGTATAATAAATTCTGAAAAAAATAAACCATTAGAAAGTGGTTATAAATGTTATAATTGGCCAATAAATTTAGAAAGAAAGAAATTATCATATACAAAAAATATAGATAATGATTACAAAATATTAAAAGAATTAAAATATAAAAAAATAAGAAAATCAAAAGGTAAAGCAGTAATGAAAAATGGAGTAAAATATGTATTATTAAATAAAAAATTATATGATTATAATAGTTATGTAAATTCAAATATTTTGATAGAAGCGAATGATATATAAAAAAATAATATGATAAAAATATAATGGATAATCAATTAAATTATTGTATTTATAGAAATAAAAATAAGAAAAATAAATGTGATAACTGTATAATTGATAAAATTTTTTGTTTTAAACATCAAAAATATTTTAAAAACAATTTATTATATATTATTAATAATATATTTAATGATGATGACATCAGTATAATAAATTACAAAATAATAGATAAGTTATATACAAATACTAATAATTATTATTTTAGTAAAATTATAGGATATTTATATACATATAAAGAACTTTTAGATTTTAGTATTAAAAATAATATAATTATAAAAAAAAAATCTAAAATGGATATTATTAATAATATCCATAATATCTTATTTAATACTTATAATCGTTTTAATAATAGTATAAATAAACTAATTAAAATACAAAATTTTATTAAACTTAAAATAAATAAAGAAATTAGTAATAATATAGACCCATTTAGTTTAGAAAATATTACTGATATCGATGAAATAAACCGTTTTTATTTCATTGATAATAATAAAAAATATTGCTTTGATGCTATAGAGTTTTATCATTATTTACAAGAAAATAATAAAAATCCTTATACAAATAGTATAATTAATAATAATATTATTGATAATTTAAATAAATTTATAATCAAAAATAATCTAAATATTGATAAAAATATAGAATGGAAAAATTCTATAAATGCTTATACAGATGTTGTATATTATATGGAAAAAATGGGTTTCTATTGTAATGTATTATGGTTATCAAAATTAGAATATATAGATATAATAAATATTATTTATAGTTATATAGATTTTTGTAAAGATAATACAAATGATTATTATCAGGACTTTTTAACAAATTCAAATAATGATAATTATTGGCTATTATTTTCAAATGAAACAATAAGATTATTTAAAGAAGGTAATAATAATTTTTTGTTATGTTGTTATTTAATAAAATCAATATGTAAAATATCATATGATTTTCGAAATAATATGCCAGATTGGTTAGAAAATATAGTAGAACCGAATTTAATTAATAATAATATAAATAATAATTTAACTTTATTATTTATAAATGAATATTTCAATTTATTAAATAATAATAATGATATTTTAAATATAGATATTGATATAATTAATAATAATTCAAATGAAATAATAAATAGTTCAAATATAATTATTAATAGTTCAAATTTAGATAGAGATAATTCATTAAGAACATTTTATTATATTATTAATAATATAGATTAAATGAATGAAAATAAAGAATATTATAAATTCAATAATGAAAAAATAGAAAATAATAATGATAAACCTGATAATAAAATAAATATGATCTATAAATTTAAATTAGGCATATATTGTTTTATATTTTTTATTTTATTATCAAATAAAAACACATATAAGATATTAGATATAATAGTAAAAATATTTAGAAAAGACAGTAATGATATAATAGATAGTGATAATAATCCACAATTATTTGGTTCTGCAATATTAGCATTAATATTTGCGATGTTAATAATTTTTATTGGTTAAAAAGATATAAAATATATATATTATATATTAATATATAATGAATCAAGAACAACCATTAAGACCTATAGTAATTTCAGAAGTAGGGGAAAATAATTTTGTAAATGTACCTATGAATAAAATATCTAAAAATCAATTAAAACTTTTATCAGATTATAAAGATAAAAGTCTTATAATAAGTATAGTTTCAAAAAAATCATATGATTTTTTTTCAACAATTAAAACATTTGTTAATATACCATTAATTTTATCAAGTTCAGCTCTCGCAATTTTAAATAGTTATGAATTTACTACACAAGAAATGAAAATTCCAAATATTGTTATTAATAGTATAACCGGTTTAACACTTGCTATGATTAGTAATTTTAAAATAGATGAAAAAATGAATATATATAAAAATGTATATCGTAAGATGTCTAAATTAAATCATAGAATAGAAGAATCTATGATTAATAACGAATCAAATAATAATATTGAAATGAGTGATATTAAAAATTATATAAGTGAATATGAATCAATAACAGAACAAATAGAACAACCATTTCCAAATCATATTAAGAAAAAAATTTTTAATATTTATAAAGATAAAAATATTTCACTTCCTTTATCTTTATTATCATATGATGATATGGATATAAAAAAAGGAGATGAACTTGTTTAAATTATAATTTTTTTAAAATATTTTTATAAAAATATTCTACTAAACTTTCCCATCGATAATTTTGTAATATATGTTTTCTTGCTTTTATACCATGTTCTTCTAATAATTTTGAATCTGTAAAATATTTCCAAAATACATCAGCACAATCTTGTGGAGAAATTAATTCTGCTTTTCCACCAATACCTGCTGTTTTTGTATCTAAATATAAATAACTTGATGGTTTAATAATAAATGAATAATCATCATTTATAAATTCTCTCATTCCACCAACATATGATGCTACTTGTGGTTTTCCTAATGCTAAACCTTCAAAAGTACATAAACCAAAACCTTCGCCATCGGCAGTATTTAAACCAATATCACAAGAATTATATAATATATTAATTTCCCTATCAGATAATTTTTGAGGATTATCAATAGTAACTAAAGTTTTTTTAGCAAATTCCCACGGAACATTAGTAAATTTGATTTCATTTTCTAATATATCAAATAAATCCCAATAAGTTTCATGATTTGTTGCTATAATTAATTTAATACCTCTTCTAAAATCATTATTATTATAATATTTAACTATGAAATTAGCCCATGCTACCATTGTAATATCCCATCTTTTTCTTGGCTGATTTCTATTTAAATTTAATACCATGAAATCTGTTTCATCATAATTATTATATAATCTTGCTATATTTTTTGGTATAGGATAATATAAATTATGATCAAATCCGTGTGGAAACATATAAATCGGTTTAGTTATACCTAACTTTAAAGCAACTTCTTTCCAATAAGGAGTAAAAGCTATAATACCATCAAAAAATACATTTAAAATTTGTATATATTCTTTTTTTTGATATTGATATACTTGATCCATATATGAAATTAATTTAAAATTCTTTTTTTCATCCCAACATTCTTTTACTAATGTTTGTGTTAAAGCTGTTGTTACAATACTATCATTAAATATTATTATAATATCTTGTGGATTTTTCTTAATATAATCTCCAATTTCCTTCTCTCCAAAACCATTTCTTATTGGTTTTTCATTAGCCATTACATCATATAATTTAATATTTTCTGATAGATCATTACGTATATTAGCACCATTTGAATTATTTACATTTTGAAAACCATATACAGTTAATTCAATATCTTCATATTTAGCAATATGCTTACAAATATAATAGACTACTTTAGAATAACCATTCGTTGTACCAATGGGATAAGTACCGCATAATAAAACCCTTTTTTTATCGTTTTTAGATTTATACCACCATGAAGATTGTTTATCTATATCTATATTTTTATCTTTATTATGTGATTTTAATGTTTGTTCTCCAACTATTATAGTTTTATTAAAAATTTCCATACTTTTATTTATTATTTAACTCTTTATATATTTAAAATAATCAGATGCCTTTATAAAACCATCCAGTATTAAATTATCAATATCAATATCACTTAAACTTGTTTCTAATTTATCTTTATTCATATTATATAATAAATAATCACTAATTGGCGAATCCTCGATTATTATTAAATCACAATAATCAGTATTTACATTATTTAAATATGTTGTTTTTACAATATTCATAATTAATAAATCTATTAAACGTTTATTATAATTAAGAAAAGTAAATTTACTATTTTTTTCATATTTTTTTATATCATAATCACTATTTATTTTTATACATATACCTAATATATTATTTTTATTAATATTTTTAAAAATATTTGATGGAAAATTATTACTTAAACAACCATCTATATAATATTCCCCATCTATTAAAATAGGTTCGCACATATAAGGCAATGACATTGATGCTGCTACAGCATCAAATACACTAACATCTGGTGTATTATCTATAGAAAATATAACATTTTCTAACTTATTTATATTTGTAGCACTTATATATAAATTAATACCATATTTTTTTGAAAATTCTTTAAATGTAATGTCATCTATTTTAGATTCTATTTTCAACCTATTGGTAAAAATTGAGAAGTTTAAAATACCATTTTTTTTAAATAAATTTCCTAAATTTTTTTTATTAATTTTTATATCATTACATTCTTTTAGTTCTTTTACTATATTTTCTAATTTATCTATATCTATATTTAAAGAATATCCTAAACTAAAAAATGAACCCATTGAATTGCCTACAATGTTTTTTAGACTGTTTAATTTTTTTTCTATTATCAAATATCTAAAAATACCTAAAAAACAAAGACCATATAATCCACCACCTGATAATATCAAATGTGTATATTTATCTGTCATTATTATTTAATATTTAAAACTATTTATTTAAATATTATTTCTTTAATTCATTTATCTGTTCTATTAACGGCATTAATGTATCCAATGTATTTTTCATTCCTTTATGTAATGCTAATTCTGTTAATAAATCCAATAAATAAATAAGTAATATACCAATAAAAACAAATAACAATATATTAATTAAATTTTTATAAAAATATTTACTATAATCTTTTTCATTATTAAAATTTTGATAACCTTCCTTATTCATAATTGTTTCTTCACTTAATGGTCTATTTGTTTTATTTTCAATTGATTCGTCTTTAGCAGGTAATATTACAGATTGTCGAGATGGTGGTTGTGTTACCTTAGGTCTTTCAGGTGGTTGTATTTGTAATATTGATGATCCCTTTTTTTCTATATTTGGCATTTGATTATTTTCTTTTTTCATTACTGAATTAATATCATTATAATTAAATGTATCCTGTGTTTTTAATTCATAGTGTTTTGTCATTAATTGTCTTTTATAATCGTCGTCGCAAGCTTGTTTTATTTCAATATTAGCAGTATTGAAATCATTTATATTTAAATAACTATCTAAATCTTCATCATAATAAGGTTCTATATCATTTATTTTATCATTTTTAATTTTATCAAAATTATTATATATATTAATATTTGGATTATTTGGATTATTCGGATTTTTTTTTAGTACTATATTTTCATTTGTTTTCTCACTATTATATGATTCATTTTTGTCAACTTTTCTTTCTTTTAAAAATACTTGATAAGCATTATTATAATTTTCTAAACTTTTATCTGATATAGGTAATTTATAATGCGGTGCTTGTAGTGGTTCGCAATGTTCAAAATCTTTTTTATATTCTTCTATATTTATATTATTATTTTCTTCAACTATTTTTTCTTTTTTCTTCTTTTTCTTTTCAAAATTTTCTGTCCCATATGCCTCTAATAATGTAGAATAATATGTCATACTGTTTTAATATAAATTAATTAGTTTCTCTAATATAGAATATAAAAAAATAATTTGAATAAATAGAATATGAAAGAAAATAACAATTTTTTAAATAATCTTAATAATATCTCTAAAGGTATTATTACAGGTATATTTGCTGCTTATATTATTATTTATTCATTAAGACCTTCTGTTAAAAATCCAAAAATAGTTTTAGAAATTATTGAAAATAAAATAATATTTATTCCATTAATAATAATTAATTATTATTTATTTATATGGGATAAAACTATTGCTGTTTTTTTCTTAATATTTATAATATCATTAATATTTGATTATTTTATATTTATTAATAAAAAAGACAAACTATTTAGTTTTAACCAATTTTTCTAGAATTCGTATAATAAGTATTCTTAGATTTTGTTCTTATTATTTTTAGTATTTGTATTATATATATACATGATAATAATACAAATATTACGATTGATATTATTATTATTGCCTTAATAAAATCATATAAATAATATCCTAAAACTATCATTAATCCTAATAATACTATAATACTTAATATATATTTAATAGTAATTATATTATATTTTACATCATAATGTTCAATATTTATTTTAAATTGTTGTATTCTATTATATATATTTGTTTTATCATTATAATCTTCAAATTTCTTGACTTCTTTTTTAAGTAAAGGAGTAACTAATTCTCCTAAAGACATTGTTAAATCTTTATCAATATTTTTAATAATGTTTTGATGATCTTTAAGATAAGTAATTTTAGTTCCTATACTATTCATTGTTTCTGTAGATGTAAAATGTTCAATTGCTTTTGTTGTACTTACTGTTTTATGTAGTATATATAACGATAAAAATGTATAAATAACTATAAATGTTATAAGAATTATAATATATTTTATAGATAAATTTTTTAGTAAAAATAAAGATATCATTGTTATTATAAATAGTATTACAGTAATAATTAAAAATATATAAACTGTTGTGAAAATATATTTTTCGTGTTTTATCGAATTATTTATATGTTCTATACCCTCTCTTTTTTTATTTAAATTTAGATTAATATCATTTAATGTATTCATTTTTTCTACAGCTCTATTATACAACTCTGAATCATAATCTTCATTATTTTTATTATATAATATCTTTCTTAAATTATGCATATATTGATCTATATCCTTTTTATTATTTTCTAATAATTTATCAAAATTGATAAGCAATTCCTCAACTTCATCTTGTGGTAAATTATTATTTCCATTTTTATAAAGTTTTAATTGATCAATTATAATTGATAATAGTGTTAATTTAGCAATAACAAAATATAAATAGGTGAATTTATTTATTGTATTAATAGAAAAAATACAATCACCTCCTGTAGTATTACACATAATATTTTTATGAATATTAAAAAGTTTTTGAAAATTACTATTTTCATTAAATAATTCATTACTACCTGTATCTGTTAGATGTAATAAAGTAACACGATGTCTAATAAAATTTTCATCATCGTCATTATTATTAATTATTACAATATCGTATTTATCGTCAGCTTTTTTTTTTATTTTATATTTTATCATTACAGATTTTTCACTATTTTTAAATTCTAAATTAAATGTCGAAGACGATTGTACTGCATGAAGATCAGGACCACTGCCTGTAAAAGTATCAGCATCTTGTGGATCAGATGGATCAGAATCATCACTTGGGTCAGAATCATCTGGTGATTCAATATAAGTATAATATTTAGAATTAAATTCAAATATATATTCGTTTGTAGTTTCACCATCTTTTAAATAAATATTTTCATCTAATATATTATATTTATCTAAATATTTACTAATGCTTTTATAAAAATCTATTACAAAATCTAAGTAATATAAATTTGCTTTAGTTTTATTACTTAATAACCCTGATATATCTATATCATATATCATACTATGTAAAATTTGTTTATTTTCAGTTGTTAATTTAGTATAATCACTTTTATGATAGGTTATTTGATTAGCTAATTTAAAATTATTATTATCACATATTGCATTTAAAACATCTGTATTAAATAAATTAGAATCCTGACTAATTTCAGTTTCAGGTGTCATATCATAATCAAGAATATAATTATTTAGTTCATTGATATCAATTAATGTTTGAGTAAAATAACTACTATCATCGCCCATTATATAATTATTAATCTACTTATTTAATATATATAAAAATATTTGATAAAAAATAGAATAATAACTAAATATATGACTAGTTATATTGAACCCGCTTCATATTTACAATTAATTTTTATGCATATAGGTGGAAGATTTTTGAAATTCAAAGTTACACCAGTACAAGAAAAAATTTTAGATAATAAAATAACACAAGCTCTTATATTTTATTCATTACTACTTTTTAGCACAAAAAGTATGTTAAAAGCATTTATAATTATTGTTTTGTCTTATTTATTATTATTTATATTATTAAATGAAAAATCAGAATATAATTTGATTTCAAAAAAATGGCTAATTGATAATAAATTTATAAAAGATAGTAAATATGTATCTAATATCGATTTATATAATAGTAATTTTAATTATTTAAATAATTAAATATTAATTTCTAAAAATTTATTTTCTTTAGGCCAATAATTCTTATTTGCTCTTGTTTTTACAATTTGATAAATATTCATTAATAAAAATGAACTCATTACTATAATTATTAATATTAATATGAATAATACAACTATATTATTAACATAATGAATTATTATTAGATATAATGATACTAATATTGATAATGTTACAAAATAATTTATTAATATCTCTTTTAATCTTATATCATATGTATTTATATTATCAGACTGATACTTCATTTTTTTATATATATTATTATTATTTTCAATTTCATCATATTTTTTGTATTCTTTTTTTAATAAAGGATTCATTTTATCATAATATGTTTCTTGTTGAAATCTTAATTGATCTATTTGAGCAAAATAACCATTAATAACAATAATTTTATTATATGTATCATCAAGTTTATCTTCATTTGTTAATAATCCATCGGATAAGATAACAGTTATCCAGGTAGTATCTACTTTATTTTTAACAATTTCTTCACCATTAACTGTATCGGTATATGCCATATAATGTTGTAGGAAATTATCCATTCCAACACCTACTCTATAACGAGTTAAATACCTAAAATATCTTTTTTTTCTAAGTTTTGATGTCAAATCATCTAATAATTCTTTATCTCGATCTCCTTTTTGACATATAGTCATGTCTATACTATCAGGTTCGTCTTGTGATACTAATTCTTCAGTTGGATCAGTACAAGAAGTAACATTCAATATTTTATATAATATATTTCTTGCAGTAGTAGCAGTATCAATATCAGTAAAAGACATACTGCTTGGTAAAATTTCCATTTCTACAACCATTCTATTTTCTTGTAAAGTTTGTTGTGGATCAATAAAATGTTCTTCAACTGTAAAAGTTTCTGCTTGTTGAATAAAGTATCTTTGAAATTGCTCTGCTGTTGTAAGAGAACCTTCATTTTGTCTTAATTTTGTTTTATCATATAAATTTCCAGAAGAAATTCTATTTATTTCAAATCTATCAGGGGTTATATCTAATGTATCACCACTAATATATGTATCTCTTAATGCTTCATATATTTCTCTTTTGATTTTATTCTCAAATCTAATTCTTTTACTATTTTGTTTTTCTATCTCTTCTTGATCAAAGAGACTTGTATCACCTATATCTAATATATTTCCAGCGATTTTATAATCTAAATCAAATTCAAAATCAATTAAAAAGGATCTTTTAGCTTCTGGTAATTGTGTATTCTTTAATTCATCTAATAAATTTTTCTTTTTAGCTTCTATATTCGCTTCTTCGGTTTTTTGATTAGCTAAAGCAGTGTCTCTTGCTATTTTTGCTTTTATCTTTTCTTCTTTAGCTTTTCTTTTATTTACTCTTAAAGTCTGTATTAGATTCATATATTCAGATGTATAATTATTATTTTCTTCTTGTAATTTAAGTTGTAGTGCGATAATTAGATCATTTACTATTGATAAACATAAATCTTTTTTTGCTTGTTCAACAATTGAATCATGATATTCGCCTCGTTTATCTTCATTATCTTTTTCTTTTTCTAGTTTATTCTTCAATCTTAAACCTTTTGTTCCTTCTAAACTTTCGTATAATTTATTTAACGTTTCTATTTCTGAGAATAGTTCATTATCTTGTAATCTTAATTTTTCTTGATCAGTTAACAGACTATCATACTCTTGTAGTGTTTCTTGTAAATTAATAAGGTAAGCTTCATTAAGTTTTTTCATATATTTTATTCCAGATA
>Ga0315315_10000210_pt1 | contig 46047 bp, 29 predicted proteins | sample M140m3416metaG_FD_203699 | JGI IMG/M metagenome (GOLD analysis project Ga0315315, IMG submission 203699) | Ammonia-oxidizing marine archaeal communities from Monterey Bay, California, United States - M1 40m 3416 | ecosystem: Environmental > Aquatic > Marine > Intertidal zone | place: USA...
TAGAACTAATAGTAGCATTATTATTAACTTCTAAGTCATTTTCTATTACAGCATTATTATTAACTAATAAGTCTTTTTCTATAGTAGTATTGTTTTTAACTTGTAAATTAGAGTTAATAGTTAAATTAGAATTAATAGTAGCATTATTATTAACTAATAAGTCTTTTTCTATTACAGCATTATTATTAACATGTAAATTAGAGTTAATAGTTAAAATAGAACTTATTAAAGCACTACCTTGAATATCTAATTTTTCTTGAGGTTGATTATTATTAATACCAATATTACCTATTTCATTAATAAATAAGACAGATTCCTGATTTTTCTTAATATCAATAATAGGTTTTTCTACTTGTTGATTAATAATTAAAGCAGTTTTATCAAAAGTATTTTGAATATTAATATCATTAACAGTTAAATTTGATGATATAATAACATTACCATCAATATCTAATTTTTCTTGAGGTTGATTATTATTAACACCTATATTACCATTGTAATCAATAAATAATTTAGATTCATTATTACAATTAATATCAATAACAGGTTGTTCAATATTTTGATTAATAATTAAAGCTGTTTTATTTTCAGTATTTTGGATATTAATATTACCATTAACATCAACTGTATTTTCTGGAGAATCTTTATTGAATCCAACAAAACCAGAATTATCTATAGTTATACCTTTATTATTTTCATTAGTAATTTTTAATTCATTACTTAATCCTTCATCAACTGTATTAAAACGAATAATTACTATACCTGAACTACCATTCCCACCTGTTTGTGATCCACCTCCACCTCCGCCCCCACCTCCACCACCAGAACCATATGAAATAGCGTCTTCGCCATTAGATAATGCTGCTCCATTAGATATTGGTAAAGCACCATTTCCACCACCGCCTTTACCTCCAATACCAAAATCAGAAGAACCACCACCGCGACCACCTCCACCACCAGCACCAATATAATAATATCCATCAGTTTCTAATTCACCATTTAAACCAAAATATTCTTTAAAATTATAATCAGTTTCATTAATGGTCGCCTTGTATAAACCATCTCCGCCTTTACCACCAGAATACGCTTGAGAATCTACTTCATTAATATCACCTGATAATGTACCACCCTCTCCTATACCACCACCTCCAGAACCATTAGTTTTAATTTCCCCTTCTGAAGTCCAACCAAATGTATTTCTTCCACCAATATTGCCATAAACAACATAATTATTACCAGATGATGGTGAAATATTTTCAATCTCTGCTACAATATTATTTGTTGAAAAACTTCCACCCAGTCCATTATCTCCAGTACCTCGTCCTCCACCTCCGCCTCCACTTCCTCCATCTAAACCATATAAATTTATCATCCCTCCACCACCCCCTCCAATTGATCTAAAATATATTGTGGACCCATCCTCGTTTGTTATTTCAGTGTCATAACCATTATTTCCTACATAATATGGTTCTCCTTTAAATCCCCCTCTACCAACTTTAATTTTACATTTTCCATTTATTTGATAACCTTTATAAACAATACAAGACCCAGAACCACCACCACCACCATCCCGAGAACCACCACTACCACCACCACCTATTAATAAAATATCACAATCAGTTGGTTTATTAAAATTTAATTCATAAGATGTTTGTCCCGAAACATCATCTGTTTCATCATATGTAAAAGTCATTATTGAAGAATATTTATTTACATTTATATCCCACTGACCAGTACTTGATAAAAATTTAGCATTATTAAGTATTGTTGTATCGTGAATATTTAAATTTGAAGTTATTATAACATTACCTTCTATATGTAATTTTTCAGTTGGTTGATTATTATTAATACCTATATTACCAATATAATCAATAAATAATTTTGAATTATCATTATGTTTTATATCAACAATTGGTTCAAGTGATTGTTGATTAATAGTTAAACAAGTTTTATCAAGATTGTTATCAATATTAAAATTACCAATTAAATCTAAAGTATTTTGGGGAGAATTATTATTAATACCAATATTAGTATATTCTGGAGATAATACTATATTAGATGAATTATTAATCGTCCATGTATTTATATTAGTTGTATCTGCATAATTATCTTCACTATCAAATAAATCATTTACAGTAGATATAGTATTTTGATTATCTATAGATTTAGCATAATTAAGCCATTGACTTAAAGAAACTGTAGTAATATCAAACTCTTCTATATTAATTCCTAAGAAATCAGCGATTGAATTACTATTAACGTCAGAATATAATGATTTAATTTTTGTAGGTATTACAGTATTATTACGTTTTTTAAATTCAATTTTATTATTTCTTATCTGCATTTTATGTTCATCACCTATCCATATAGAATTATTACCAACATATAAATCTCTTATTTTTTTATCAGCAGAACCCAAATCAATTGTTTCATTTTCTTCAGGTATAATACTTGTATTAATAATAATATTACTATTTGTTACTTTTAATATATTTGAAGATGAATCGTTATTTTTAATATGTAAAAATGCTTCTGGATCAATTGTATTTATTCCTAAATTTAAATTACTTATTGATAAATTATTAGTAGTTGAATTATAATTAAAAGGGATTTCTAAATTAATTTTTTTAGTTCCATTATCATCTATTATAGTAATATTACTACCGGCGTTAGAATCAGTTAATAAATCGCTAATAACATTATTTTTTAATCTAATATCATTATTAACATTTGAGAAAAATTCTGTGGAAAATGTAAAACTTTCATTAATAGTATAACTTGATTTTTCATAATCAACTATAAATAATTTAGAATAATTAGTTTTATAATTAGTATAAATAACAATATTATCACCATTTGTTAAATTTAATTTAAAATTCAAATTAAATATTTCTGTTTTATAAGTATTATCGGTAATAGGTGGGAAATTATATTCTTTTAATATTGTGTTATCATTAATTTTAACAACATATATATTAATAAAATTAGCAGATTTAGATGATTCTAAATTTAAACTAATGTCTATATTAAAATCATATAAATCATCTTTTAATATTTTAATAATACTATATTGATTATTACTATTATCAAAATTACTTGTAGTTGAATTTGTAAAATTATAAAATAAGGAATAATTTTGTCTTAAAATTGTATCAAATGGTGACAATGATGTTTCTACGCCCGATTCATTACTGTTATAGACAGTGATATTCTCAGTATCTTTGTTAAATATTTTTCTATAAATAGGAGAATGCGTTCCTGAACTATGAGATAATTTTATAGTATCGCCTATATGTAATTTATCAAATTCAGTAATAGAGATATTAGATATATTAGTATTATTATTTATTAAAATAGTTGAACTATTAAAAGTTATATCATCAATATAATTATTACTTGTATAAGTAGCATCCAGTAATAAAGTATTAGTATTTATAATATTTGTGATTATATTACTACTTAAACTATTTATATCTACATTAATTTTATTAATATAGCTATCATAAGTAAGTCCCGAACCTATATTACTACTTATAACATCATTAACATCATCATCGGTATAAGGTATATATAATTCACCATTATGATATATATTACTATTAAAATTAATATCGCCATTAACATCTAAAGTGAATTGTGGGTTATCGTTTTTGATACCAATATTAGTATATTCTTCACTTAAATAAATATTATAACCATCAGTAGTATTTTTCCAAGTATTTATGTAACTAATATTTTCATAATTATTTGTATTATTATCGTATATTTGATTTATATTTGTAATATTAAGACTTTCATTACTAATTGATAAATATTTACCATATTCAAGCCAATCATTTAAGTTAATATTTGATAAATTATTATAGTTACATGTAAAGGTATTATTAAAATAATATAATATATTTGTTTCATTAACACCATTTACTATAGATAATCCATTTGGTATAACAGAAATGTCACGTTTTTTCAATTCAAATTTGTCATTATTTATAGACATTTTATATTTGTCTCCAAACCAAATTGAATTATTACCAACAAACATATCTCTAATTCTTTTATTTGGGGCACCAATATCTATAGTATCATCAGAAACAGGTAATAATGATTTATGAATAATAATATTATTGCTATTTACGGATAATAAAGTATTTGAATTATTTTCTATAATAAAATCACCATCAATTAATGTTTTACCTTCTGTATATAAACTATAACCTTCTTGATAAGTAGTCCCGATACCTATACCTATATTTGAACCTGTAATAGATAAATTACCATTATTAATAAGAGTATTACCATTTTCTATATGTAATTTATAATTTGTATCTGGATTATCAGTATTTATACCAACTGTGCCACCATCTTCTATATAAAATACACTATTGCCGTCGTCTTTAAAATTAACAACAGGTTGAGCTCCAATTTGTTCAACAATTAAAGCTGGTCCTGTACCATCATTAGTAATAGATACTTGTTCTGTTGTATAAACATCAGTATTAACAATTGTATTTGAACCATTTATTGTTAAATTACCTTCAATACGAGTATCACCAACAACATATAAACTATAATTTGAATGTCTTGTTGTACCAATGCCAACTCCAGAACCAACACTTGTCAAAGATAAATCGCCATTTTCAATACGAACATTGCCATCTTTAATATGTAATTTATCACTAGGTGATTCAATACCTATACCTATATTACCATTATTACTAATATGCATTCTTGTTGTCCAATTAGTTCGAAATTGTAAAGGAAAATTATTACGAGTACCTAATATTGATTTTTTAGTGCTACTTGATTCTTCATTTAATAAATAAATCATTGGTATTGAATCAGAATTATATGTATTACCTATCATTAATCCAGGACCGCCAGCCATTGATGTATGTTTAAATGTAACTCTTTCGTTGTCTAAATTTACTATTAATCTACCATCTATATTAACATCTCCATTTACATCTAATTTATGTGCTGGATTATTAGTTCCAATACCTATATTACCATATTCATTAATAAATAAAATAGATTCTTCACTTTTCTTAATATCAACTAAAGGTAAATTAACTTCTTGATTAATAACAAAAGCAGTTTTATTAAGTGTATTTTGAATATTAATATCACCAACATTTAAATTTGATAATATAACAGCATTATTATTAACTTGTAAATTTGAATAAATAGTTAAATTTGATGATATAACTGTATTTACATTTAATATATTACTTATTGATGTGTCTCCTTCAATTACAGTATTGCCAATTATATGTAATTTTTCTTTTGGTATATTTGTGCCTATACCTATATTTGAATAACTACCAAATATAATATTACTACTGTGAGTAGTCCATAGATCGCTTGCTGTTGCTTTTTGATAATCAGTTTCATTATCTCTAAATATATCATTAATATTATATTTTTCAAATCCATTTAAGGTTCTTGCATATTTTAACCAATCTTTTAGTTTAATATTTTCATATATTATACTTTCTCCAGAAGTCAATCCTAATGAATTTTTTAAATTGTTTTCATTAAATTTATTATGATTACTAATTACACTTGGAACGCTATCATTAACTCTTTTTCTAAATTTTATTTTTCCTTCTGATATACTTAACTTATGTTCATCTCCTAACCAAATAGAATTATCACCAACATATAAATCTCTAAATTTATTTTCAACACTACCTAAATCATAAGCCAAATCTTCTTTGGGTATTATATTACTTGTTGTTAATAATCCTTCTACGGTTATATCTGTATTTATAATATAATTATTTGAAGTATCTCTTGAAATATTACTTGTAAGTATATCTAAGCGATTTAAATAATTGCTAACATTTTCGTTACAACCAAGTATTAAATTAGTTAAACTTAAGTTACTTTCTTCTAACGCTCTTTTTAAAAGGTTTGAATTAGCATTTATTTGACTAATAACATCAACTTCGCCAATTAATAAGTTACCATTTAAATATAAGTTACTAAAACGATTTTGATCAGTACCTAAACTAAATTTATTATTATCATTAGGAACAATATTACTAGTTGTTAATAAATTATTATTACCATTTATTTCTAAACTGCCATATAATTTTAATAAACCTGTATTATCTAATATTAATTTTTCTTCATAAATGGAATTATTTATTGTTCCCAACTCTAATATATTACTTTCACCTTTATGTATTACTTTTAATGAAGGTCCATCACCGTCATCATTATTAATAAGTAAATTTTCGGTTTGATATGTTTGGGTATCAATTATAGTAGTTTCTCCTATAATTTCTAAGTTACTAGCTTTTAAATTACCATCTACAAACAAGTCAGTATCTATTTTATATGTATTATCTGTTAGACGTTTAATATTACTTGTTAGTATATCTAAACGATTTAAATAATTGCTAACATTTTCGTTACAACCTTCTATTAAATTAGTTAAGTTTTCATTACTTTCGCCTAATGCTATTTTTAAAAGGTTTGAATTAGCACTTAATTGACTCATAACATCAACATCACCAATAACTAAATTACCATTTAAAAATAAGTTACTAAAACGATTTTGATCTGTACCTAAACTAAATTTATTATTATCATTCGGTATTATATTACTTGTAATTAATAATGACTCCAACTTAACATTAGTATCAATAATATAATTATTGTTATTATCTCTCTTAATATTACTTGTGAGTATATCTAAGCGATTTAAATAATTGCTAACATTTTCGTTACAGCTTTCTATTAAATTAGTTAATTTTAGATTACTTTGTTCAGTAATATTAAATAAGTTAGAACTAGAATTTGATAAATTACTATTCAAATCATCTAATTGTTGTTGAACATCACTTGTCAATGTACGAATATAACTAAACGTATTAGATGTAACATTATTAATGTTACTTGTAAAATTAATTTCACCATTTATATATAATGTGCCATTAGTATCTAATGACAATAAATGGTTACTACTTTGATTATTTTTTGTAATAATATCAACAATTTTCTTATTAGTATTTGTTAGTGTTTGTTCTATCTTAAAACTTGTTTCATTATTGTCATCATTAATAATTTGTAAATTTTCTGTTTGATAAATTTCAGTTTCAATTATTGTTCTTGTGCCTGTAACAGTTAAATTACTTACATTTAAATTATTAACAGCAAGACTGCTTGGCATATAAACATTACTTGAAATAGTTAAATTATTATCAGAAAAATTTAATATTTCTTTTTTATTACCATCTTTTGATAAAAAAAAATTTGTTTTATTATTTTTAATTTCAAATAATAAAGAGTTTTCTCCATTACTATTTGAAGTATTTATACTCAAAATACCAGTATCATTTTTCGAAGTTAGCGATGCTACTTCTTTTTGTTGAGTTTTGATATTTAATTTTTTAAACATATATGTTATCTCTACTAATTATATATTATAATTTTGTATAAAAATAAATTTCATATAAACTTAAATTCTATTTTCTGGTTTAATATATTTAAAGTCAATAATATCAAATATATCTTTTTCTGATTTTACATTATATTCTAATAATTTTTTAGTTTTCACATCAGTATAACCATATTCAGATAAAGATAAACCTTTTTCTAATGCTTTTTTACGCATTTCAATATTAAATGTATACGAACCTGTAAAATATAATAATGTATAATAATAATGTTTTTCATTTGTTAGTAATATATCAATTCTTCTCGCAGGTAAATCATCAATTTTACAAATACCCATGAATTTCTTTTTACCATTAGCTAAAGTTTCTATAATATAATTATTTTCAATTAATTTATTGATAATATCATTTAATTTTATATTACCCGTATCTTTAATTAATATATCAATATCTCCCATATCACTTGATTTTCTTCTAAAACTACCAACCATATCAAATACGATTTTATCATCTATTTTTTTTATATTATTTGAGATAATTTCATTATGTTTAGTACCTTCAGAATAAGGAATGCGTTTTTCTAAATCATCGAAATATTTTAGACCAATTAATTGTTTATTATTGAGAAGTTTTTTATTTTCATCTAAATATAAATCTGTAAATTTATCAATTTTACTTTTAATTTCTTTTATTTTTACTGGACCAATCCCATAAATTTTTGGTAAATTTTTATATAAAATATATTTTGGATCATTTTCAATTTCAATTACTTTTTGAATTTTGTTAGTTGTAATAAATTCTTTTATTTTTTCCATAGTTTTATCACCAATACCTTTTAATTCTTTAATATTTTCCATTGATAGATTTTTATCAAATAATTCTATAATATTAATTGCTTTATCATATGCTTTTTCTTTAAAATAATTACCATTATTTTTTTCAAAATCTTTAATAATTTTTAGGTTATTAATTAAATCTGTTTTCATTTTGATATAATTTATTTTAATAATTTTATTATCATTTTTTATTTTGATACATCTATTAGTTTTTGTATTTAAAATTTTACCATCTGGACATTTTTTTATCTCTTTAATTTTGATACATCTATTAGTTTTTGTGTTTAAAACTTTACCATCTGGACATTGTTTCATTGTATTTTATCTACTTATCTACTTATTATTGATTTAATTTTGTAATAGTAATATAGAGTTTATATGATAAATAAAAAATTATATTTAAATTTTATAATTATATTTGTTGTGATTATAATAATATTATATCTAATATATAAAAAAAATAATATTGAAAGTTTTACAACATTAAATTGTAATTCGTGGGAAAATGAAAATTATTGTAAAATTATAGGTGAAGAAAATCCATTTTGGTGTTTTATTAAAAGAATGTTTTGTTACATTACATATCAACAAGGAGAGATACATGATAAAAATACTGTAATAAAAACCAATAATACAAAAATAACAGATTTAGAATCTTCAAAAACAGATTTAGAACAATTAAAAAAAGAATGCGACGATAGTTTAAATACTATTACACAAACAGCAACAGGAGATAAAAAGTTATTAGCAGAATGTCATGATGAAAAATTAAAATTAATTAAAGAAAAAAGTAATTTAGAAGTACAATTAAAAAATTTAAGTATAGAAAATCAAGCAAAAACAAAAATAGAAAAGGACTATAAAGATATAAGTAAACAATATTATAAATTATTAGATACAAATGGCGATATTGATACAACATTGAGACAATATAATCAAATGACAGATTTATTATCACAAAGATGTAATATTGATATAACAAATGAAGAAGATGGAAAATTAGATTTAACAAAATTTGCTACAAACATTGAATCAATATGTAATAGTCAACACTTGCCACCTCCACCACCCGCATCATCGTCACCACAAACACCAGAGTCAACACCAGAGTCAACACCAGAGTCAACACCAGAGTCAACACCAGAGTCAACACCAGAGTCAACACCAGAGTCAACACTACCACCAGATGATGGAACAGATAATGGAACAGGTGGAACAGATGATGGAACAGATAATGGAACAGGTGGAACAGATGATGGAACAGGTGGAACAGATAATGGAACAGATGGAACAGGTGGAACAGGTGGAACAGGTGGAACAGATAATGGAACAGATGGAACAGGTGGAACAGGTGGAACAGGTGGAACAGGTGAAACAGGTGGAACAGGTGGAACAGGTGAAACAGGTGGAACAGGTGGAACAGGTGAAACAGGTGGAACAGATGGAACAGATAATGGAACAGGTGAAACAGGTGGAACAGGTGGAACAGATGGAACAGATGGAACAGATGGAACAGATAATGGAACAGGTGGAACAGATGGAACAGGTGGAACAGATAATGGAACAGATGGAACAGGTGGAACAGATAATGGAACAGATGGAACAGGTGGAACAGGTGGAACAGGTGGAACAGGTGGAACAGGTGGAACATATATTGATACATTAGGTTTAAGTGATGATAGTAATGAAGATAAATATGATGATACGAGTGATTTACAATATTTACAAAATTGTTCAAATTCAACTGATATACCTGTATCCGAATGTATGCTATCACATCTAAAAAATACAAAATTTAACACATTCAATCCTTGTACAGAAGATGACTTTGAAACTGATTTATCCGGAGCTGAATTGTGTCAATGTTTATTTGAAGTATATGATAATACAAGTGATCAAACGCATATAGAAGTAAATAATATACTACGAGATGAATGTTGTACTTTTAGTTGTATTAGTGAAGATATAAAATCACAATTAGAAACAATATTAAATACTTCACCGCTATTAGATGAAAATATTACAATAAATGATAATGATAAAAGTTGTACAATAGATCGTGAAACATTTAATTTTAATTACGATAATGAAAGAAGTGGTTGTTATTATAAGTTGCTACAAGAGACAAATGAAAATAGTAATCAGGATGCTGCGAAACGAGCATTGAAACAAGCTGTTCAAAATGGAGTAGAAGTTGATACAGGTGGCTTACCTGGGCAATAATACTTAAAATATAATAATTATATAAATTAAATGGATTATGAAACAGCTTTAAAGATAATTGAAAAAAACAAAAAGAAAATAAATAAAGATAAAATAATAATTGAAGATAATAAAACTAATTTAAAAAATAAAACATTAGAAACATATATAAAAAAGGTTAAATATATACATAAAAAATTATTAAATGAAGATATAGATAATAATTTAGTTATTAATTTATTAACAAAAAAACATAATTATAATTTAAGTTATTTAAATGATAATATATTAATAGATTATTTAAACTCAAAATATACTAATAAAAATACTATAAAATCCTATTTAATACCATTTAATATTATTAGTAATAATTCAAATAGTAATATAAATTTTACAGATATTATTAATAAAATAAATAAAGATTATGAAAAACAAATAGATGATAATATAATAAATTTAAAAGATAAAAATAAAATAATATTAGATTATAATATAAAAACTTTAGAAAATAATATTAATTCCTTAGAAGATATTGAAAATAAATTGATATATGCTTTATATACATTGATACCTCCAAGACGTTTAGAATATAGTAATATGTATATTATAAATGATATAAAACAAGATAATGATAATAATAAAAATTATTTATTAGTAAATGAGACAAATAGTAAATTTATATTTAATAATTATAAAACTAATAGAACTTTTAAAAAACAAATAATAGATATTACTAATGCTACTTTAAAAAATTTAATAAAAAATTATTTAAAAACAATAAATTCTGATAAATTATTTAATTATTCATCTAATAATTTCGGCAAAAAAATTTCATCAATATTTAAAGAAATTTATGATGAAGATATAACAGTTAGATGGTTACGTATATCATATACAACTTACATAAGAAAAGAAAATAAAAGTAATAATGAGTTAAAAGATATATCTTATAAAATGGCTCATAGTATACAAACAAATAGTAGATATAACAAAATAAAAATGTCTTAATAAAATTGAAAAATCTAAAAAAATGATTATATATTGATAAACTAAATATCATCACAATGTTCTACAACGTGAAGAACAACGACTTTCAGCTCATCAGCGGGAACGAAATGGACTACAATAAAATCTACACAAAAAAATCAAAAAAACTTTCAAGAAGGAACTGGAATAACACAGACCTTTACGATGATATTCGCAAGGTCGAAAAAGATGTAGTAGTAGATTACTACGACCCGGACGATTACGACACTATATTTGATTTGTAAAAATATATATTATATGTATATGTATGTGTTATATATTTTTATATTTTATAAGAAGTCATCATCATAATTATTTTTAATTTTATTAATAGTAATATCATTTAATAAACAGTTATAACTTGGTATAGTATGATTATTAACTAATTTTAATTCATCTTTACAAAAATCATAATCAACTAAATTATCACTATAATCATATTTAGATAATTCATTTTTAAAAAATGTATTATTAGTTATTTCAGTAACTTTATTATTTAATTCAGTATTTTCAAATAATTTATGTATTTCATTAATATTTAATATTTGATCGAAATCAATATTTGGTTTTTTTTGTCCATAGTAATGATTATCTTTTGTTTCTAATTCTTTTTCAAATAGTTTATCTAAAAATTTATTAAAGGTATTTGTTTTTTTATTTAATTTTCTAAAATTACGAAAAAATTCATAATTATTTGTAATATCGTTATAACTTATAATACCACAATATCTATTATAAAATAAAGAGACAACTCTTTCATATGGATCTCTATAAACTAAAATTTTTTTATAATCTTTATATTTATCTAAATTATCAGTTATCAAACTAATATTAAATTTTAAATTTTTAAAACGATTAATATTTGGTCTATATTCACCATTATCCATAAACCCTTGTATTTCTGTTTCTGGTTTATTTAAAATATGATTATTAATAGTATTAATTGTGTTCATACCGCTTTTAAGATATGTAAAAATTATATATTTATCCGTATCATTAACAAAATAACATATTGCTGTTTTATTCATACTCTACTTTAATTACTAAATAAAAAAAGAGTACATGTTTATATAATTATAAAAATAAATTATATAAATTATAAAATATAAAATTTTTAATAAACATGTACTCTTTTTATAATTTACTTTAATAAAATAAAAAATGACATTTCGAACCTAAAAAAGATTAACATGTACGATGATACATTATTATATATTTATGATACTATAGAACATAGTTACAAAAATTATTATGAAATAGTAAAAATATCAAAAATATGTAAATTAACTAATCTTTATTATAAAAGGTTTAAATTAATTAAGTTTAATAATATATTATCTTATAAGTTTTATATTGATAAAATAATTTATATTGATTATTGTATTAATAAAATTGAAAATAAATACAAATTAAAACATACAGAACATAATATATTAACAAATATAAAAAAAACACAATTTGAATTTCAATCAATTAAAACAATAGAATATATATATATAATATATGATTTATTAGAATTAGCAGTATTATCTAAAGAAAAAAAGTATAATCAAATTTTAAAAAAAATAAATAAAATAAAAAAAACATATAATAATATAAATATATCTAAAGAATGTGCTATCGATATTCTTAAATATATTATAAATATAACATCAACAACAGAAATTTTATTTGAAGGATATGGTATAATTAAGACAACATTAATGAAATATTCAATATATACATTAATATTTATATTAATAGATAAAACATATATTGAAGAATTTCATTATATATATGAAATAAATGTAATAAAAAAAAAGGAATTAGTAGACCATTTAAATTTAAATAATTTAGTATTTCCTTATTATTTTTGTAAAAAATTAATAAAATTAAATAGGTTGTAATTTTTTACCAAATTTTATATTAGATGATTTATTTTTATTATTATAATTAATTTGTATTTTATCATCTATATTATCTTGTATAATATCAATATGTGATACTATAATAACACTTGTAAATAGTTGTAATAAGTTTTTAAGAAAATCTGGAACAATAGATAAGTTATCTTTATCACAAGCTGTAAATCCTTCATCAATAAATAATTGATCACATACTTTATTAGAAAATAAACTAAGTCTTAATGCTGTAGAAATGGCAAAATTTTGAAATCCAGAAGCTTGATTTATAGAAATTATCTGAACATTATCTTCATCTTCTACGATATTTTTAATTAACCAATTAATATGTATAATATCTTTATTTTCAGTTAGTAGATAATCTAATCTAAATTGTTTGCAATTATTATGACATAATAATTTAATAAAATTATTAGTATTAGTAATTATATTTTTTAATATATAATTATCATATAGCCATTTTTTGTAATCTTTAAATTTATCAATAATAATAGTAATAATATCAATAATATTATTTAATTTTTCTTCAATTTCTTTAAGATTATTCAGGATATTTTTATTATTATCATTTATAGTTTTTTCAGTTTCTAATTTAGATATATATGAATTTATAGTAATAATTTCATTATCTAATTTATCAATTTTAATTTTATTAAGATAATTATCTTTTATAATTTTTTTATTTAATGTTTGATAATAATTATTATAAATACTAATAGTTTTATCGTATTTACAATATAAATATGATTTATAAATAATAAGTAAATCATAATCTTTTTTAATTTTATAATAATTATATATTCTTGGTTTAATTAATTCAAAATATTCGATATGTTTTTCTAAATATATATTTTCATTTTGAAGAATAGTTATATTATCTGATAAATTATTATAATTTTCGAACCATTTTTTATAGATAGAATAATTATTATAATGTTGATATTTTTGAAATAAATTATAAGTAATATTTAAAAAGTTATTATTATATTCGGTAATTTGTTTTAGTTCTAACATATCATTTTCGATTAATTTGTTATAAGTTTCTTTAGTTTTAATATTTAAATCTATATTTTTTTTAGTTTCATGATATAAATAATATTTATACCAATTATTATATAAATTATATTTATCAATATATTGAGTATTTTGGTTAAAAATTTTTAATTTATTATTATCAATATTATTATTAAGTTTATTTAATTTATCATTTAATTCATTTATTTTTAATACCCAAGGTCTTTTTTTACAAAAGATACAGTTATTATCATAATTATAATCATCACAATTATATAATTCAAGTTCTTTTTTAATATCTATAGTTTTTAAATAATTATCATAAACATCTTTATTATTTTTATTAAATTCCGTTAATCTATTAATATTTTTAAAATATTCGTTAATATATTTTTTAGTACTTTGACTTGTTTTAAACTTAATATTTTTATCAGGTTTTTCAATAATATCAAGTGTATTTAGTAAAGATAAATTAAGATTTAAATTAGTTTCAACAACTTTTAATTTATTATTATTTAATTCTAATCTATCATTTAAACTCGACATTTTACTTTTATTATTATTAAATTGATTTAAAGAATAATTATCAGTAAATATGGTATCGTAATTAATATTATATTTGTTATTATTATTATAAAAATTAACAAATTTATCAATATTTTCAAAAATTTTAATTATATTACTATTGATAATATCATAATCAAAGTCAATATTATTAATAACAGTAGGTTTAGTATCATTAATTAGATCAATCTTATTTTTTAATAAATTTAGTTTTGTATTATTATCATTTAGATTATTTTTAAGTTCACTTAGTGACAAATTAAATTGGTCATTAAAATTAAAATAGTTTTTTAAAAAGTCATATTCGGTAGTTAAAAAATTAATATCAATATTTTCGGGTATAACATTATTGCTATTATATTTTTCAGCATATTTCTTAATATTTTCATATGAAATATTTAAATTTTTAAAATAATATTTCAATTCGGTATAATTATCAAGATAAGTTTTGTAATCATTTTCCGAAATTATATCATCTAAATTAAAATTTTTTAACTTACTATCATAATCTTCATCTAAATCTATTTTAGTATTATTAAAAGTATTAGTAAAAAAATTAAAAGATTTTTTCTCATTAAGTAATTCGGTAAGTTTATTTTTATATTTTATTAATAAATTATCATTATTACTATAATTAGATGTTAATGCATGATAAACATTTTTCTTAGCAATTAGAATTTTATGAAAATCTTTATATTTATTTAATGAATTTTTAAATAAGTTATATAAGTTATAAATATATTCAATATTCATTGCTTTATCAATAAGTTGCGTACATTCTTTATAATTCATTTTTAAAATATTATTATCAATATTTTGTGTAATCATAGATGATGATAAAAAGTTATTAATATTTCCAAAAAGTTTTATAATATAATCTTTAGCGGCATTATCTTTTTTAAATAAAACATAATTATTATTTTCAAATTTATAAAGAGTAGTTACAGTTTTAATAAGTAAGTTATTATCTGGTTTTCTTTTAAATTCTTTTTTTATTTTATATAAAGAATCGTGAATTTTTAATTCAATAATAGAATAAGCATTATCACAATTAAAATTAATAATACCTGAATTAATATCACTTTGTTTATTTACAGTTATATCTCCCCATATAGCAAGTGTTAATATATCATAAATAGCAGATTTGCCAGTTCCATTTTTTCCAGAAATAATAAAAATGGAACTTGTTAAATTTGAAAAATCTATCCAGTTGTTAGTAGTATAACAAAATAAATTTTCCCATTCCATATATTTGATGGTAAAATTAGGTTTATAATCTTGTAAATCGTGAGATATAATACAATTATTAATAAAAGTTGATAATTCTTTATTTTTTTTTAAACAATCTTGATGTAATTCTTCAGGATAATTATTAATATTAAAAAGTAATTTATCATAATTTTTGATAATATCATTTAAAAGTAAATATTGTTTATTATCAAGATGATTTTTAAAATATAATAATATATTATTATCATCAATAATTAAATTATTATTAAGAATTTCTGTTTTATTATCACTATTATTTTTGTTATAATTAGATAATATATTGTATTTAATATTATATTTATTAAATAAATTAGTAATTAATAGATCATCATAGTTAGATAAAAATTTAATATCAATATTTTTAGGAAATAATTCTAAATTTTGTTGAATAAAATATTCTAATTCTGTAAAATTATTAGTATTTCTAAAATAAATTTTATCATTAATTTGTTTAAGTACAATTTTACCATAATCGTTAAAAACATTTATATCTTCTATATTTTTATTTTGTAAATCCCAGATAACATAACCATGTTCTAAAATATCTTCACCGAAATTTTGTTGAATTAATGAACCACTATAACACCATAATAACCTTTTTTTATATAATCCCGATTGTCTTAAATGTATATCTCCTAATAATGCTAAATCAAAATCCTGTATCCATTCAAATGGATAAGGATTACTATCACTTGTAATAGTAGTACCATTATATAGTTTAATATTAGCAAATGTACCATGAAATAACGCAATTTTATATTTAACTTTTTCATTAATTATTGGAAAAGGTTTCAAAACATTTTTTCTACCAGATTTAGAGCAATTATCTAAAGTATCTCTAATATTTACATACGAAAAACCTATATCATCAATAATAAATGATTTAGTTTCTTTTAGGACAATTAAATTATCTATACCGAATGTAGATGTTACGAGAGAAGGTTGATCAATTTCGTGTTGAAGACTATCGTGATTACCTTCTAAAATAATTGTTAAAGCAAGTTTAGTTAAATTTTCAATTAAAATTTTATATAGCATAAGACCGTAATTGCCGATATTATTTTTATTATGAAATATATCACCAGTAATTATTATTAATGCTTCATTATATGATAAATTTTTTTTAGTAATATTTTTTTTTATACTAATAAAAAGTGATTCAAATACATTTTTATATTCATAGTATCTACTATATTTTTCGTCGCCATTTCTAATGTGAATATCAGATAAATGAAAAATATATTTAATCATAGTTAATAATATACGATTAATTTTAAATAAAATTTGTAATAAATAGATAATGAGTTTATTAGATAATATACCATATGAAGCATTTTTTGCGATATATTTGATAATTGCGAGTAATTATTACGGGGAATTATTTGGATGTAAATTTAGAAAATTATTAACAGATAATATGTTTTTAAAACATGTTTTAGCTTTTATGACATTTGGATTTTTAGTAATATTAACAGGAATTGATATTAGTAAATCAGATGATATAATAGCAAGTATAATATATACAGTTGTATTTTATTTATGGTTTGTAATGTCAACAAAAACGCATATATATATAACAATTATTATAGTTTTATTATTTTTTACAATGTATGTGATAAGTTATAGAATAAAATTTTTAAAGAATAATGAAGAATATCAAAATAAAGAGAAAGTAGATGAATTAATAAAGATAAATAATTATTTGTTATTGGTAACATTTATAATAACTATATGGGGTTTTATAAATTATTTATATTTAAAATATTGTGAATATAATAAAGAATTTAATTTAATTAAATTTATATTAGGCGATAGTAAATGTAGAAATGACAAATTAGATCATCCGTGGAAATTCACATGTAGCTCGTGACCGAGGGCTCAGAGCCCCTATGCTGGTCGCGGCAGCAAAAACACTTATATCAGCGAACCTGTGTGCGGTGAATTCACAGATGCAGAATTAGATACATTAATAAGAATTAAATAATTATATAATAATAATATATGTATATATTATATGTTAAACAAATACTTTATCAATTATCGTAAATGGATATCAAGTAATAGGAAAAAAGAAAAAATAACAAGTGAAAATTTTAATGAAGAATTTATAAATAAAAATGTAAAAATAAATGATGGAAGTAAAATATTATTAGAAAGAAGTAATACAAATTATTATAGAAATAATGAAAATATTTTAATAAAAAAAAATTTATCTCTTTCTTTTACATAATTAAATATATTTAGAAATATAATTATACGATTCTATAAAAATACCTTGATTATTCATAATAGAACAAGGTCTCATCAAACGCATAAATACAATAGCATTATTAGGAGTGAAATTATATTTATTAATTAACCATAAACAAATTAGTAATCCAGTTCTACCCAAACCAGCGTGACAATGAATAGCTATTAATTCGTCAAAATTTGTTTTATTAATAATATTAAAAAATTTTTTTACAATATCAATAGATGGTGTTTTCATATCTTCAAAATATAAATCATAAATTTTGATATTATTATCTGTAAATAGTTGTGTATCATATTTTTTTTCATTTAATCTTATAATTTTTTTTACATTTTTTTTCTTTAGTTCATCAATAATATTTTGAATATTATAATTACTAGGACAAGACATTGCTATAAATTTGTCTAATATAATTGTCATATCATTATATTTCAAATTAGATAATTTATCATATTCATCAATATCAAAAGTTTCGATATTTATGATATTATTTTTTGTTATAAAATAAAATGTATCTAAACAATCTTTAAAAGTAATAACATATCCACTATTATTAGATATACAATCAGTATAATAGTGAACAATATCATTAAATAAAGGTGTGAAATTAAATAATATTTCAGAAACGGAATAATTATGTTTATGTATAAGATAACAACCAAATAAAAAAAAACAATTTAGTAAATCATATTTTTTATTAGTTTCATAAACATAATATTCAATTACTTTACTTTTGTTTTTATTATTATTAATTATATCATCTATAAAGTTAATAAATTTAATGATATTTGAAATATCTATAGGTCCGTAATCATATTTAACAAAAGTATTGTATTCGTGATGATAAGATGATGTAATAAAATTTGGTGAATTTTTGATATGATTTATAGTATCTTTTTCATTTTTATGAATTGTTACGATTATATCATTATTTATATTATACATATATTATTAATATAATATTAAAAATCTTATATATCATATAAATATAGAATGAATAATATTAAATTTATAAATTACATAAATATATTATTATTTATATTAATAGTAATAGTTTTGATAAATAAGATTAATATAATTGAAAATTATCAAGAGAATTGTGGAGGATTATGTTATCGCGATTTTGAATGTTCTGATAGTAAAGTATGTAAAAATAATAAATGTTGTACAATATAATTTATTTATTTTTTTCAATTTTATTGATATAATATAATGAAAAGATTAAAGATAATACTATTAGTATTATCAATAAATATATTGGATTATTTTTATTAGATGTATAAGATAATAAAGATACTATAAATGATATTGGTAAAAATATTGTAGCAATTATAGATAAAACTTTACTTGATTTAGTTTCAGAATATGTTACTTTTTGGATAGTATTAGTTTTAATATTATCTAAGTAATATTTAATTAAATTTAATTTTTTGTTAATATTATTAATATTAGTAATAATCATAATAGTTTTTTCATTATTTTTATCAAGAATATCAATAAAATTGTTTATTTGATTATAAAATATATTATGATAATAAATATATTGTGATATATATTCTAATATATCTATACTTTCTTTTAAAAAGATATAATTAGTTTCGAAATTATTATCATTAATTCTCATCAAAATATTATTAATAATTGTTAAATTATTATTATAAATAGTTAAAATATTATTAAAAAAAATATAAAAATTATTATTATTAAATTCCACATTACTAATAAAATTAAAATTATTATTTATAACAACTATTCCTTTATATACATATAATTTTGGTATTTTAATATTTTGTTTATTTAAACTTTTTTTTTCAATTAAAAATATTTCATTTAAACTATTGTCTATTGATTTATATTCATAAAAACTTGGAAAATTAATAATATAATATTTAGTATCACTATCAATAATAATATCTGTATTGGTATATAATAATTTATCTATAATTTTTTTATCAAAAATATGATTATTATAATTGTATAGATACATTCTCTACTAATAATTATATAAAAATAAAAAATTATTAATATTAAATGTCATATAAACTTTACGAAACTTTAGGTTTAAATAAAAATAATAATCCGAGTCAAAAAGAAATTAAAGCAGCATATCACAAATTAGCATTACAATATCATCCAGATAAAAATCCAGGAAATAGTGAAAAATTTAAAGAAATATCAAATGCTTATTCTATTTTATCAGACGAAGGTAAAAAACAGCAATATGATAATTTAGGAGATAACAATTATAACGAAGGTATGAATAATGGTGGTGGTATTAATCCAGATGATTTATTTGAACATTTTTTTGGAGGTAATCATTTTTCAAGATTTAATTTTGATATGAGAAGTAATAAACCAAAAAAGTGTTCAAATATTATCAAAAAGATAGATGTTACTTTAGAAGAAGTTTATACAGGAATTGATAATACAATGAAAATTAATGTTAAAAATAATTGTTTAAATTGCATTAAAAGTTGTGATGCTTGTAATGGAAAAGGCGTTATACAAAATATAATTAATCGTGGATTTATTCAACAAATTTCCCAATCAACATGTGAAATATGTGGAGGTAGAGGAGAAAAGGTTTCATTAAATAAAAGTTGTAGTTTATGTGAAGGCGAAGGCACATATTATAAGGAACATACAGCAAAATTAAAAGTTAATGCTGGGTTTCCAAATAATTATAAAACTTTATTTAAAGGTTTAGGAGAACAACCAAAAACAAAAAATCAGGAGGCTGGTGATTTAGTAATACATTTAGAAATAGATGAAAATAAAAATTTTACAAGAAATAATGATGATTTATATTATAAATTAAAAATAGATTTTGTTGATACAATAGTTGGTAAAAATATAACTATACCATATTTTAATGAAGAAATAAAGTTAAATACATCAGAATATGGAATTATATTAAATAAAAATGAATATAGAATAAAAAACAAAGGATTACCTAATTTTAATCAAAATAAGAAGGGAGACATGATAATATGTGTAGAAGTAAATAATGTTAAAATGAAAAAAGATGTAAATAGAGATACATTAAAAAAGCTTCTTAAAGATAATATAGAGTAAATAAAATATTATAATAGCGATATTAATAAAAATTAATAAATTAATTAAAAATTTTCTCAAATAAGTTTTATAAATTTTCAAATATCTTCTATAACTATTTAAGGAACGTTTATTACCTAAACCATATTTTCCCAAATATAAATTTGCGATTGTATTATTATATGAATTAAATACATTAATTATTTTTTTATAAACTATAGCTCTTTTTTTCTCGATATCCTTATTATCAATCCATATTTTTGGCTCATTTGTATTATATAAATGATAAGCAATTGTTTCATTCGGTACATAAATATCATAACCGTGTGTATAAAATCTTAAAGAATGTAATATTTCTTCACCTTGATGTAAATAATCTAAAGTAGGATCATATGGAATTTCTTCTAAGAATTTAGATTCAGTAAATAGAAAGTTACCTGTTACAAATGGAGTTTTAATAAATGAATTATTACTATTAATAAATCTTGCTCCATCAAATTTAATAATATCTATATCTTTCATATAATAGTAATATTTAACATAAGTAATATTAAAATTATCTTTTTTTTGAATATCTGTATAATCTCTTGGATAATGACTTAAAACAGGTTTTTTTGATATATTATTTTTTTTCAATTGATTAATAGTATAAATACATTTTATATCCCAATTTTTAATAAAATGAGTATGACTGTCTATTTGTAAAAAATATTTTTCATTTTTCCATAATGTAGAACATAAATATCTTGCGTATGTAACTCCTTTAGTTTCTTTATAATTAATTCTAATAATTTTAATTTGTGTTTTATATTTTTCATCTAAATTCTGTAAACAATCAATATCAATTTCTTCGTTATTTTGTTGACAAATACCTATAAAAATATTTTCAGGATATTTAGCATTATCATATATTGATTTAATAGTTTTTGGACAATTTTTATCCCTATAACTTGCTATAGATATAAATATATTGTTATTCATTTAATAACTGTCTATTAAATAATTAATATATAATATTTAATAGTTTATATAATTGGGCGAAGTAGATTTACTCTTTCTGTCAATAAATTTAAATTAGATGTTAATGTATTAATAATACTTTGTTGATTATTAATAATAGAAACTAAATTTTCATTTTCATTAGATATAGTAGTTTCTTCGGTAATAATATTTTCTTCCCAATTTTTATAATCTGCTTTTATTTTAATATTTTTCAACTTAAGACTTTGTTGATCACTTTCTAATTGACTGAAAATAATGACAAAAGTATTGAAACTATCCATTGTGCTTGATTTTTGTCTATAAACATTATTTGTTTCATCAAGTGTTAAAGTTTGTTCTAAAAATAACTGATCTGTAACGTTTATATCATTTATATTTTTTTCATCTGTAATATCATTAATAATATTATTATTTGTAGCATATATATTAATTATTTCTATTCTGCTAATATAATCATCTATATAAATTTCTATTTCTTTAAATATTATTTTTCTATCAAACCTAATTAATATCCAATCACCTACTCTTTCAGAACCATTAAATAATATATACGGATATCCAGTTAATTTGACAGTGCCTTGATCAAGATAATTTTTAGGCCATTCAATTAATTTATTATTATTTTTATTAAATAAATTATAAGCTAATTTACTATCAATTGTCGAGGAAGAAGAATCAATTGTTGAAGAAGAAATTGTTGAGGAAGAGATGTAATAACTATTTACATCATTTATATCATTATCATAATTACTATCTCTTTCTTCTTCTGGAAAATTTACATATGAAATCTTTACAGTTATATTATCATATAATTTATAATTACCATTTATATTATCTATAAAATCGTCTTTAACAAGATATTTTAAATTAATATTATCGAATATATAATCATCAGTAATCATTGATGTTGTATCTTGTGAATTAATTGTAGTATTCCAAAAATAGGCATTATTATTATAATTATAAATATTATCATATATTTTAATATCTATTTTATCAATATATATGTACTTTGTATTATCATTAACAACATGTTGTAAATTTATAATATTATTTGTTGTTATATATCTATATGAATTTAGATATCTATCTGGAATTTCATCATTAAAATTCTCAGATAAATAAGCTCGTAATATTATTTCATATTTAAAGTTATTATTAACTGTATTATAATCGGTTGCTTTATTTTTAATAATTATATGAGAATAAGATTGATCAATATATATAGTTTCAAATAATGTTTCACTTGATAATTTTTTAAATTGAATAGTTATATTATTATTACCGTAAGTATTAAGTCTTGTAAATAAAAAGTTTTCTTCCATTAATTTTAAACGATTATCTAGTTTATTTTCTAATACTTGTAAATCATTATTTTCAATATTATATTTTAATATAACTATACCGGAACCACCTTTACTTATATCATTATTACCACCTCTATCAAATCCACCAGAAGCTCCAGCTCCAGAATGATTATCGCATATATAATTTGTTTTATTATCTTTATTATTTAGATTAATAGAATTTGTACCACCACCATTACCATTATTTGTGAAAGCATCATCAATTATAGATATATTGTCAAATGTTCCAGAACCCCCGCCATAATATTGTGGGATATCTGTTAATAAACTTAAATTATCAATAAAATCAGGTTTAAAACCATGCTGACCATCAAAAATATTACTATTATTTTGAATTAAACATGATATACCTCCTCTGTTATATAATGGATCATTTGAATATTTTTTGATATCATATTTATTTTCTTTTATTAAGTAATCATTTTCTATATCATAACCTTTATAAGCACCTGCTATAGGATAACCATTTCGCAATTTACCATTTTCACCACCATATACTATTGCTCCAAAACCTTCAGTATTTGTACTATTTGTATATAAAAGATTTGAATTATTTCCACCTGAACCAATATAAATATCATGAATACCATTATATATCGTTATATCTTTTTCAAATAAAACACTACCAGCAGAACCGGATGAAGGAACATTATAATAATGTAATGACATTTTATATAATAATGTGTTATAATCGATATCACGAAGATAATAAATTGTTGAATTATCTTTATCAATATTAAAAAATTTAATATCACTTAAACTAATTGATTGTTCATTAACATCTCGTCTATATTTAACATAAAAAATATCTTCTGTTGTGGTAAGTACATATATATATTCTATTTGATTATTTTCAAATTCTTTAAAATATTTAATGTTATTATCTTTATCTAAAAATAAAGAATAAGTATTTGTTTTTAAGTTATATTTAGTTACTTTTGAATCTGTATCAGAATCACTACAGATATATAAAATATTATCATCGCTACTTAAATTAATATTACGAATGGAATTATGACTATAATGAATCGTACCTATTTTAGTTACTATATTCTTTGTCTTTTTTTCAATATCTATTTTATATATATTACAATTATTAGTAATATTAGTAAATAAATATATATATTTATTATCACTAGTAATTACAAAATCTACTATAATTTCATTAATATCTATTGAAAAATTATTATTTATATCATATTTTTCTATATATATTTTTGATTCATCACTATAATTAGTGTAAACTAACATATTATCATTTTTAGATAATTTAAATGATTTAATTTGTTGAATGTATTTATCCCATTCTTCGCGATAATAATTATTTATATTATATTTATAAATATATTCATTCAGTTCATTTTTATAATATATATACAAATAATTATCTGTAATGTAATAATTATCTATATATGGATATTTTATTTCACTTATTCTACTACCTAAATTGAGAGAAGATTGAATAGTTGAATCCTTATCAACATTTCGACCACAGCCACCACCGCCAACCATTAAGATATCTGCTGATATATTATATGTTAATGAAAGTTGATAATGTTTACTGTCTATATTTTCATTATTTTTAAGTATGATATAATAATTTGACATATTATCTTGATAAAATATATCATTTGTATGGTTGTTTATAGTATGATATATTATAGTATCATCAGATAGATATTCTTTAACAATAGGATGTTTAGGATTATTTTTGAAAAAATCTTGATTATTTAAGTTATTAATATTACTTCCAACTCTATCAATATAATTACATGTATTATCAACTCTCTGGCTAATATAACTTGTATAATTTGAACTATCTCTAAATTTTTCTATAATATCTTTATCAATGTTTTTAAAGTATTCAAGTTGTTGTTCTGTTATTTCATTAATACCTTCAACGTGTAAAATATAATTACTATTTAAATAAAATCTATTCACACTATCATCTTTAACTTCAATGACATTATTGTTTGTTTTATTATTATTAATTGTTATAGCTGGTCCATCTGAATAATTTTGAATAATTATATTTTCAGTTTCATAAGTATTTGTATTAATAGTTGTTGTGTCACCTAAAACTTCTAAATTACTTGTAATAATACTATTAACTTTTAAATTACCATTCTCACAATTAATATTACCACTAATATCTACATTACAACCTACATATAAGTTACTATAAACTTCTAAATTAGATGTAAAGATATCATATGAAATAATATTACTAACGTTAAGATTACTTGATTCTAATATATCAATATTCGCATTAGGAACATTTAAATTACTATAAACATCTAAATTACTTGCTACTAAATTAAATAAAGTAACATCACCTAATATATTTAAATTATTTAAACTACAATGTATATTACTTGAAATTTGAATATTATTTACTATTAATCTATCAGTAATGTAATCAAATTCAAAAATATTTCCAGTATCTACTGAAGTAGAGTCGTAATTATTAAATTCAAGTTTATTCAAATCATATTTAATTTTAACATAATCTGAACCAATAACACCATTATCATATAAAGCTATCTTATTTAGATTCACATCACCATATGTATTACCAGTATCACTAACATTTATAATATCTAGACAATTATTACTATAAGTTAGAGAATATTGTTGAGCACTTCCAATATTTATATTATAAGAATAAACATTAGCAAACGCTTTAGTTGAATTTCCTAAATTAATATTTTCATTGGGTATTAAACTATTATTCAAAATTATATTAGAATTTTCTGATATTCCTTGTAACGTATTTATTTTAAAATTTCCATTAACAATTAAATTATTTGTAGTAATATTATTATTTACATTTAGATTATTTATAACATCTATATTAGTTGTATTAATAATACCATCAACTTTCAAATCTATATTTTCATCTGGTTCTGTAGAGATACCAATACATGCTTTACGATCATTATTGAAATTCGAAGAACCATATTGTACATAGACTTTTTCTCCTCTATTTTTAATATCCATTAATGTTATATGACCATCTATTTCTGTATAATCTGTGCTGCTATTTTTGTACCATTCGATACCACGTTTTTCAATTAATCTATCATAAGGCAATGATGTTATATCAAAAATTTTATTATATGTATATGATGTGCTAATATATTCATAATTAAAATCATTTACATTATTTATTCTAAATTTTTTAATATTATTATCAATTAAATAGATTATTTCAAATTCGGTTAGTGATATATTATTAATATTAAAATCTGTTATTAATTCACTTGTCTTATGTAATTCAAAAGAATAATTATCTTTTGAAAATTGTATTAATACAAATGTAGAATAATTTTTAGTGACATTAATATCATTTACATAATTGTCTAATACTAATAAATAATCACTATTTATTAATTGTATTTTTCTTATTCCTTCATAACGAGTATCATAAGCTTTTCCATAATTTTTCCCACTTGTATTTTGTAATCCGCTAATATTTATTTCATTAATATTTGAAGGCCTTAAGTATTTTTTTATTGTTGTTTGAGGATTATCACTAATTATAACATCAATTTCAATATAATTATTATGATATAAATCATAAATTAAATTATATTCACTCGCTAAATCATCTTCAGATATTTCTATTGATGTTTTACCATTACTTACTTCACTTATTAATCTCTCTCTTAAATTATTAAATTGTTGAATTTTTTGATCATCATCAATATTTACTGTATATTCTTCATAATAACCATTACTACCTTCAATGTCATCATAAGGTATTTCTGTCCATGTATTTACAACTCTATTTACATTAATTCTTTTAATAGAATAACCTTGTGAATAATACAAATATTTTAAGTTATTATCATATGCCATATTATTAATATCATCATCTATATGAACAATATTTGTTACATTTTTAATAACATTATCAAGTGTATTATATTCATAAATATTATTATTTTTTGATAATAATACATTATTATTATCTTTTTCAATAACAGTTATTAAATCTGTTAAATTAAAACTTTCATAAGTAATATATTTCTCAGTAGTTGTCAATTGTAATAAAGGCGACAAAGTATTAAATTCTTTATAATTTTCTGGTAAATATATTGAATATATATATAAATCATCAATATTTGTATCACCTCTTGAGCTTAATGTAACATTACTTGTAAATATTTTTATTTCATATTCAGTATCATATCCATCTTCTAATCTAATAGTATTACCAATGATATTTGAAGTTTGATCAGAAGTTATTACTAACCCCGATAAACGATTACCATTTATTATATCATTACTATTACCATATAAAATATTTTTTTCTACATTATCATTTGAATTAAAATTAACAAATCCAATACCATACCCTTCACTAACATTAATATTATAATTAAAATGCGTTGGCTCAAATATATAATATGTATTAGTTTCATACTCTAAATAATCATAAGTTTTATGTTGATAACTATCTAAATTACAAGTTCTACTTATTGTAATTTTTTGTTTATATAAACCATACTCATTATAAAATTGTTGAATATCGTTTATTAATAAATTATATATTACAGGATAGTTAATGTTTGTTATTTCTCTTCCAGATGATGTATCTGGTGGGTCAGTTTTATAATACCAATTATAATCGGCAGCATATTTTCTAATTAGTAAATTTTTATTTAAATTTAATATATCATCACTTGTAAAATCAAAATTTTTTTCAGAAGTTTCACTTAAATATTCATATTGAGTATAATCAATTGTATTATCAAAACCCCTATGAAATATATAATCAGTATATTTAGATTTGATTTTATTTTCAATATCATATTTATTTAGTGTATTGTCAATTGAAGATTTATAATATATATTACTTGTGGAATTATATGTATCACTTGTAAAGATTTTATCAATGTCTGTTAATATTTTATTATTATATGTAAAATCACTTGAATAATAATCTAAACTATCATCAAAATATACAAAATTAGAATTATTTAAACCATAAAAAAAGTTATTAATTGTTAATTCTGTTGCATTTTGAATTTCTGTTATATCATTTTCATTTTTAATAATGTTTGCATCTCTAACATCATTTAAAGTTTTATTTCTTAATTTGTTGATATTAAAATAATTTTCATTATTATTAAATAAAGCTATATCGAAATTACAAGTAGATATTTTCATATTGCTCGCATTTAAATTAATATCATGAACCCAATTAACATATTCTTCGCTATTTATTTGGCTCAATATCAAACTAAGATTATTATCATTTAAATCATATATATTTTTAACATATAAATTTTTAGTTCTAATATTATCTACACCAGTTAAGAAATCATCTTTAATATCAAGTATCGTAGTTTCTTTATAACTTGTATCTACACTTGTTATTCTAAAATTACCATTTACACTATAAATATTATGACTATCTTCGTGTGAATTTCCTATTAATTTAATATGTGGTTTTTTAATCATATTTTTATTATTTCTTTTTTTAATATTGATACTTCCATTAGTATATAATACATCATCGTTATTAAAATCTTTAAACTGAATACCTATACCAACTTTAGCATTATTATGACCAATATTAAGATAACTTGTTGTATTAATCACATGCATACTCATTAAATTATTGGTTATATTAGTTGATTTTATCTCGAAAATATTATCTTTATCTATATTATTATGGTCAATGCTATCTTTATAAATAGTAAAATTTGATGAATTATTACCATTAATTTTGATATTTAAATTACAAGAATTAAAATTTATTACATCAGTTGAATTAAAATCAACATTTAAGAAATTATAAACACCTTGTTCGGTAAAATCATTAGGATTACTAATATTATATAAAACGCTTTGTTGATCGTGTCTACTTATTATATCGTTGACAAACAATTTTTTAACATATAAATCACCATTATTAATTTCAACATTTCCATTGTTTTTAAAATTGATAATATCAAAATCGATATTTCTATTATCATCTTCATATTTAATAACTAAATTTTCATTAAAATCTTTATAAATATTATTAATACCCAAATGTTCAGTATTTTGATTTTGAAATGTTATATGAGGTTTTAATTCAGGTATATTTATTTCTAAATCGTGAGTATCATTATTAATATCATAAAGTTCATAAAAATTTGTAAATTCTAAATTAATATTACAATTAATTTGATAATTACAATTAAGAAAATAAAATGGTAAATTAAAATTTTTATTTATTGAAAATATATTTGATGATAAATAGACGGGTAAATTGTTATTTGTAGATTCATCAATATTTTTTTTTAAATAATTTGATGATATAAATTTATATTTATTATTTTCACTAATCAAATATCTTTCTATTGAGTTACTTGTATTTGAAGTAGAAATAGGTAATGTTATTATATTAGAAAATGTATAATCATAATTTAAATATAAATCTAAATTAATTAATTCTTTTATATTGCTATTATAAGACAAAAAGTTATAAGTATATAGATTTAAATTATAATCAGAAATATAATTACATGTATTATTGATTAAATAACTATCTGTATTAATATTACTAAATATTTGATTATTATCAATTTTAATAATGTTACTTAAGAATAAATTGCTATTTGAAAGGTCATCAATATTTTTATTTATACTATTGCTAATATAAGTGTTTGATAATATATTATAAGTATTAGAAAATCCGAAATTAATATTAAAGTTAGTACCATCTAAATTATTTAAATTTAAACTTACATCTATATTACTATTTATTGAATAATAGTTATTTTTACTAATGTTAAGAGTATAAGAAGCATAATCATATATATTTTCTGAAGTATCAGTTACAATACCAGTTTCATTATAATAAGGAAAATCAAAATTTAAATGAGTTTCAAAATTTTTAGTATTAATTTTTTCAAAATTATAACTATAATTACAATTATCAATATTTATATTTGAAAAATCTAATTCATAACTAACTATTGAATCATTAATAACAGTTGTTATTATTTCAGTATCAACACTATTTATTATAGTATTATGAATAATATCTTTACTTCTTCTTAAATTTTCATATATATATGTACCATCAGTTGATTGTAATGGTATATTACTATATTCAATACCAAAAATATTATTATAAATAATTATATTTTCATGATCATATATGTTAGATGTTGTAATATTAGTTAAATTAGAATTATAGATATTTATGTATTTTACATTATATATATTATCATTCTTATAATAATTATTTATTAATTTACTATTTCCTTTTTGAATACTTGTTATATCTAATGTATATTCCGGATTATCATTATTAATACCAATTTTATTTTCATTATTTATTGTAAATATATTATTAATATATGTTGGTATAGGAGTATCATTAGTATTTGAACCATAATTAATATTTAAATTATCGTTTGAATTTTCAATTATCCAAGATTTATTAATATTTTGAGTTATTTTATTATTTAAATTTATTTTAGATGTATTTTCTTGTCCCGATATTGTTAATTGATATTCTTTATCATCATCTATATGTAAAGAAATATTACTTGTAATATTTTCACTATATCTAATTCCTCCTTTATTATTTTTCCCAATATTAATATAATTATTAATGTAACCATTATTTAAAGAACTATAAAATGATATTATATCACTATGTTCGCTTTTAATTCTAAATAACATAGGAACATAATCATTAGAATTGTTAATGGTACCTAATGAAAATTTTACATTATTATTTTTAATCATTGAATTATCTCCATAATTTTTTAATGTTGCTAATTCAAATTCTGTATTATTTTCAGTTTGACGATAATCACTTTGAATAGATAATACATCTTTTTTGTAACTATATATAATTACATTTTTGTGATTATGTAGTAAATCAGAAGATAAATAATTTTCTAGTTTAGTTTTTTCTGTATGACTACTATTATTATACTTTCCTATAAAATAACTTTTATCGTAAAAAGATAAAATATCAGTACCTGTTAATTTAATATCATTTAGATTATTATCGATTGTTATCTTTCTATTATTACTAACTGTTTCTGATGATTGTGATACTACAATGCTATTATTACTAATATTACTTGTACATGTTATAATTCCATCAACTGTTAAATTACCATATATTTTAACAGTATCACTTGTATTTAAATTTTCTAATTCTAAATTACTTGTTTTAGGTCGATTAAAAACAAAAAAGTAACTTTGGTCGTCACTATTTTTTACATTTTGAGTGATAGCACCAGCTTGTGGTATTAGTTCAGTATTTCTCATATACATTATTTCTAATCCAGATTTATTAGGAATCTCACTATTATCAGCATAACCAATTTCAAATATACCAGGATAATTATTAAATCCTTTAATGCGTTTTTTTTCATTTTTATTATTTCTATAAATATACCATCTGTCATCATCGGTTTCTCCCGTTATTGGATTCCAATCACAAAAATCTATACCAGTATAACTTGCTTGATTATTCTGAATATTATTATTATGTTTGCCTCTATATAATCTAATTATAGTATTATTATTGTAATGTCCAGTTGTATTTCTTACGGCAAGTACAGGCATTTCTTTTCCGCCATAATTATCTTTATTTTCATCTGATAAATTTTCAATTCCAATTAATAAATTATTATTAAAATATGTATTTATACTATTATTATTAAAATGTTTAATTAAACCTAATTTACTATTATTATAGTAATATCCACCTGTATTGTCATATGAATATATATCAATACTATTGTTAATATTAAAACTTTTACTTTTTATTATAATATCTGAATCATTTAATAATATATTATTATAATTTATAAAAAATTTGTTATTATTTGTATCACTATTTAATTTATATATTTTATAATCAATTGTATTACAATGATTAATAAATAAAAATGCTTTATCTTCTTCATTATTTATATAAATATCTGTAGCATATATTTTCCCATTGACATATAATTCTTTATCAATTAATTTATTTCTTTCAATATTAATACCTATTTTATTGTTTTGTAATATTGATAAGGTAGGTTCTTTATCATTTATATGCTGATTATCTATACCTGAATAAAAATATATATTTCTTTTTTTATCAGTAATATAATTAGTATTAAAAATTAAACTATTATCATTTATATCGTCAAATTCTTGATGACCTATAAAAGATTCTGTATTATTTTTTGAATCTTTTATTGCTATTTCAGTTCCTTTTGTATTATTTTTTTTGATATATAGTTGATTATCAGAACTTACATCAGCATTATTTAAACCAATTGACATTTTACCTTTTATTGACATGTTACTATTACTAATATCGAAACCAGAAGAATCATCTAAATGATAATATAAAACAATATTACTATTTAATTCTTCGCTTTGTAAAATATTACTCGCATTTAAATTAAAATACCCAGAACCATTATTACTATTAACTAAAAATTCAACATTATTTATTGGCAATAACGAAACCCTATTACCTTCATAATTTAAGTCACCATTTATTGTAGCATTATTTAATATAGTATTATCTTCAAAATTAATTGGTGTTCTAATAATTGACGCTTCATTACTATTAATTATTAATTTATTGATAGTTAAAGTATTATTTACTGTTAAAGGATTATCTAAAGATACATAATTATATACATTTAGATTTGAAATATTTAAAGTATCTCCATATATTGTATTAATATCAACATTACAATTAAATTTGAAATTTTCATTAGCAAATGTACCACCTTTTAATTGATTAGGTTCAAACGATTTTCCTAATGATTTAACATAAATATCATCTAAATTTCTTATAATACCATCTTCAGTATATTTATAAGTATTACTACTAAATAAACTATAACCATGAACTTGAAAATCAGCTTTTATATTTTCATTAATATTATCTACATAATTTTTTTTTATTGCTATATTACCATCACCTGTAATAGTCATATTTGGTTGTTTAGCAAAATTATCATCATAATAATTTGGCAAAGTATTACTACTACCATAAGCATCATTTATTTCTTTGCCAAATCTGGATATATGAAATTCTAAAGGCATATTTTTAGTTGTAGAAATAATAGCAGGTGATTCATTACTACTACCAATTATACCAATATTTAATGCCGCTGGTTCTTTATTAATTACTTGTTCTAAATTTTCATTACTATAAATATAAGGGGGGGCATCTTGTTTATTTTTAATGGATAAATGAATATTATTAATTTTATTTGTATCAGTTTCTGATATAATATTTACAGGATTAAAATTGTCAACAGTATCAGATATACCACCAATATTTATAAAACTTTCAGTAAATATATTTGTTTTACTCGCATCTTTTGTTAAATTCTTAGTCCAACCTTGTTCAAATCTTATAATTCTAAGATTACTATTTATTGTATCTATGAAATTGCTAATAAAATTTGAATTATTTATAATATTTCTACTAAATTTATAATTATTACCTCCTTCTAATAATTCAATACTCTTAGCCTTAATAGTGCCTTCGCAAATAATATCACCAGCTTCAACATATAAACCTCTATTTGCATTAGCTAAAAAATTACTATCCATTGTATTTCTACTTGTATTAATTCCAATACCAGTGTTATTTATAATTGTTGAATATTTAACATCTTTCGAAGGTACATAATCACTTGTTTCATTTATAAATTGTGTATGATATACAGAATTAAGACTATTTATATTTAAACCTGTTTCACTATTACCACTAATATCTCCTACAACCAAATATTCTCGTGTAGATAAATCTAAATATTTTTGATTTATGACTCCGATTCCAAGAGAACGTATTTCTAATTCATTTGGACTAAAATCGCCGATAGTCATTTTATTTTAAATTATGTTAATTCCTTATGTATAATTAATATAAAAAAATTGATATTAATATAAATAATAACGTATTATGCTTCGTATTAACTCTCTTCATAATAAAACTAAAGAAATTGACATAAATGATATGCCTTATAATAACAAAAATATTCTATTAAATAAAGAAAAATTAATCGTAATTTTAGAAAAAAATGGTCTTTCTAATATTGAAATTAATGATATTGATTTATATAGAACAGCGTTTGTTCATCAATCTTATTGTACTATGAAAAATATTGATTTTAAAAATAGTAATTCTAAATGTCCTGAAGATTGTTTACCTTTACAAGATATGTCATATGAAAGATTGGAATTTTTAGGTGATTCTATTTTAGAAATGATAGTGTCTTCCTATTTATTTGAAAGATATCCAGATCAGAATGAAGGTTTCTTATCTAAATTAAGAACTAAAATAGTTAATGGTAAAATGTTAGGATATCTTTCAAATAAATTAGGATTTAATCAGTATGCTATTATTTCAAAACAAGTTGAAGAAGCTAATGGAAGACAAAATTATAAAATAATGGAGGATATTTTGGAAGCATTTTTAGGGGCTTTATTTATAGATAATTCTAATAATTATGATATTGTTTATAATTTTGTAATATCTGTTCTTGAAAATAATTTAGATTTTAGCGAACTTATAATAAATAAAACAAATTACAAAGATATGTTAATATATTATATGCAACATCATTTACAAGATATGCCTAAATTTTTAGAAATTGATATAACTACAAAAGATAATAACAAGATCTTCACCTATTGTATTAAAAATAAAAATAATACTGTTATAGCAAAATCAACAGGAAATTCCAAAAAAGAAGCAGAAAATAACACAGCATTAGACGCTTTAAAACATTATAATGTAGACATTACAACGTTTAGTATAAATAATTAAATAAAATATATATTATATTATAATAATGGCTCCGCAAATTTCTTTAAATACATTATACGAATTAAAAAATAAAAAGGAGAAAAACAAAAATAATACATATGACGAAATAATAAAAAAATGTCACGAAAAAATTAAAAAAAAAGCAACTGATGGTGGTTTAAATTTAATTTATAAAATACCATTTGTAATTATAGGAAGACCATTATATAAAATAGATGATTGTATAATTTATGTAGTCAATGCTTTGAAAAAAAATGGATTATATATTAGGCAATTTACTCCACCTCATCATAATTATATATATATCTCTTGGAATCCAAGCGAATTAAATGAACAAAAAAGATTAAAATGATTTAAATATATTTTATATTTAGTTATATAAATGAATGATATCAATCAGTTAAGTGATTATAAATTTTTTATTGAAAAATATAATAAATTAAATATTAATAAACAAAAGGAAACAATTGATTTAATTAAAGTTTTATTAATCAATATAGAAAATAAATATAATACAAGATTATATTATAAAAATATGTATAATATTAATATTACTAATTTTGATATATTACTTATTAATTATATTATTCATTATATGGTTGATTTAGATAAGATTGTATTATTCTCATTAACTTGTAAAGCATTTTATAATGAAATTAAATATTTCATTACAAATTCTAATTCAACTATATTAAAAATATTTAATGAAAATAATTACAATTTATTTAATCATATTCTTGAAAATAGTTATTATAAATATAGTAACTTTCAATATTATTTTAATACACATATAATACCATATCCAAATAGTTATAATTTAGTTAATAATTATCATATAGATAATACATTAATAATTTATAATCATTTCTTTTATGATAAATTTAATTATAAAACAAATATAATTAATTTTTATTATAGAATTTTTCGTATATTATATGATGATGAGTTTTATATTTATAATGATAAAAGTATATTAAATAATTATTTTAGTATAAATGAATATTTTCAATTATTTGGAACAAAATATTCTTTTTATTTAAATAATTATTTATATTATTATAGTTATGAATTACATAATAACCATTTTAGCAATCATACATTAGTTAGTTGTTTAAATAATAACAAGATTAATATAATTAGATATAAATTTGATATTTATAAACTGTTAGTATTTATTAAATATAAAAAATTTAATAAAATAATTGAAATTATAAATAATATAGAATATGTATATGACATTGATTACATTTATTTCGATAATCTTATGAATAATTATAAATATATAATGGCGAATAATAATTATAATAGATATATTAAAATAATTTTTATTTTAATTTATTTAAAATATTATTATCAATTTATAATATATCAAAAAAATAAAAATTTATTTGATTTAACAAATCATATTAATATAATAAAAATAAATACTATTGATATATCTAATTATTATTATAATCTTAAAAATTTAAAACCTTATTATTTCAATAAATATATAGAATATAACTATTTTACTTATATTAATTTAATATTAAACTTGTAATTATTATTATTTTTCATATACCATCTCAAAAGAATATGATTTCCCATCTTTTGTCCATTGATCAAATGGATGATCTTTTACGGGATAAAATAATGGACCTTTAAAATATTCATCATCGACTCTTTCTTTTGTAATCCATCCTAAATGAATATTATCCTTTGCTGGAGAAATTCTTGTTTTTCCTTCTATCCTTTTAAATTTTAAATGTTTTTTTGTTTTTGAAGAATTAACTATTATTTCTGTTGTACTTTCTCCATCTTTACCACATTGACCATATCCGGCATAATATAATTTATTATTATAAATAATCATTATATAAGTTTTTGCTGTTGTTGGATCGCCATTTTCTTTTACTAATTGCCAAGCATCCAACCTCCATTCATGTTGGCTAAATGAGTATCCACCATAATCGAAATACCTTGTACTAACGGAATCACTCCATTGTATTGATGAAGTACAAAAGTCAAACGGAGCAGGAGGGGTGCCTTTTCCTATTTGTGGTCTTTGAGAACAAGTTTTACCATATCTTATACCACTAATTTTACCTTTCGCATTCTGTTCTACATTAAGCCTTTTTGATTTATTTGTGTCATTTCTCATATCAAAACATTGTCCATCTCCAATACCATGTTCAAAATATGATATATGTGATTTAGGAGGTAATCTAATAGAGTTTATTTTATCATTAAAATTAAGTGCTTTACCAGAAAGAGGATAAGAATTATAATCACAATAACATTCTTTTGGCACCCATTCATATGAATCCCCAAAATTATCATTATTACAAGCTATCTTTCCATTAACTTCTTTCGGTATAGAAAAATATGGTTCTTTACCATAATATACATTACCAGTACAAGTACATTCTTGGCCTTCATTAGCACATTTTATCCACGTTCTACTATTATCGATAAGCATTTCGTTAACTAATTCATCTGAAATATCATCTTCTTTCGCATCATTCATATATACATAAACATTATTAAAATAGTCACATCCACCTGAATTATTTTCTTTAGATGTTATTTTATTACATTCTTTAATACATCTTTTTGAAAATATAGAATCTGGACTTGGTTCGCTACTATAAGATGTTGAAGTACTAACTATACTATTTCTATCATATTCAATATTATTTAATGAATCTAATCTATCTAAATTATTATTATCAGTAGATATACATATAGGATAATTACCCCCGTTTTTATAAAAACAATATAATTCTGAATTTACATTTTTATATTCTGGATTTTTTTCTAATGGTCCATCATTTCCTGGATCTCCCATTGGTCCATCTTTTCCAGGTTCTCCTTCTACACCTTGTGGTCCTTTAGTACCATTGTCGCCTCTATCTCCCTTTAGAGCTTCAGTACAATAACCATCATCACCGGTATCTCCTTTTATACCTTTTACATTTCTTAAATCAACTTCAATATAACTATCAGAATCAGAATTGTTAGGATTTATATATAATTCAGAAAGATCATTATATATAAATTTTAAAGCAGGTATATATGCTGTATTACCAATTGAACCTTTATTAATATGAATTGTTTTAGTATCAGCTTTTGAATCATAACTTTTATATTCTCCAAGTAAAATATTTGTATTTAACTCTTTAAATTCAATATTTGGAATTTCTTTACCATTTAAACCAGAAAAACCGGATAAACCTTTATCACCTTTTGTACCTTTTAAACCTATATATCCTTTATCGCCAACCTGTCCAGTTTCACCTTTATTGCCTTTAATTTTAATTGTACATACATCGCTATTTGGAATTAAATCACAATTAAAATCCATATATTTTTCAATAGTTAAAAATATATTATGAACCATAATAATAATTATTAAAAATATTATTAAATATAATATAAATTTATATATATATTCCATTAATTATATAATATATTATAAAAAAATTTAATTTTTATGTTGTAGTTACCCATTTTTGTTTTTCACCATCGCAATTTTCATTTAGTTTTATTGAGTTTGTTTTATGATCATGTGTACCTGGATAATTATAATAAACAGCTTCAGCTCCTGATTCATAATCACTACATTCACCTGTATAATTTGGACCAGTATAAATAGATATTGAACTATATGGTGGTAATTTAATTGAACTTGAAACAGCATTCCATCCACTATAATTAGCAGCAATATTATTTCTTATTATACCACATCCACCTTCACCATTAGGTTCCCAATACTGATAAAATTCTGCATCATCTACGCATTTATCATTTCCATCATTTTTAAATCCACATTTACAAGGAATATATTTATCGGCGAATGGTCCATTTGTTGGTTCGCTATTATATGCTCTTCTTGAACTACTAGATACACTATTTTCGTTAAAATCCATATCTTGTATTGATTGTAATCCATCTAATTTATTATTATTTGTTGTAATACATATAGGGCTTTGTTCAATATTTTTAAAGCAATATTTTTTAGAATTAACTCTTTTATATTTAGTATTTTTTTTTGTTGGTCCATCATTTCCCGGATCTCCCATTGGTCCATCTTTTCCAGGTTCTCCTTCTACACCACGTGGCCCTTTGGTACCATTGTCACCTCTATCTCCCTTTAGAGCTTCGGTACAATAGCCATCATCACCTCTATCTCCTTTTATACCTTTTACATTACTTAAATTAACTTCAATATAACTTTCGGAATCAGAATTGTTAGGATTTATAAATAATTCAGGCCTATCATTATATATAAATTTTAAAGCAGGTATATATGCTGTATTGCCTATTGAACCCTTATTAATATGAATTGTTTTAGTATCAGCTTTTGAATCATAACTTTTATATTCTCCAAGTAAAATATTTGTATTTAACTCTTTAAATTCAATATTTGGTATTTCTTTACCATTTAAACCAGATAAACCAGATAAACCTTTATCACCTTTTGTACCTTTTAAACCTATATATCCTTTATCGCCAATCTGTCCAGTTTCACCTTTATCACCTTTAATTTTAATTGTACATACATCACTATTTGGAATTAAATCACAATTAAAATCCGTATATTTTTCAATAGTTAAAAATATATTATAAATCATAATAATAATTATTAAAAATATTATTAAATATAATATAAATTTATATATATATTCCATTAATTATATAATATATAAATATTATTAATATATCGAGCATTTTTTTTCAGTATCATCATCAGCCAAAGCTTGACTCGCTGCTGTTTTTCTTTGAATTTCATCAGAAGATGTTCTTAAATATTCTAATTCTGATTTTATTATTTCACTTGCTTTAATTATTTTTTCATTAGTTATTAAATTACAATATTGACTAAATATTGCTACATCGTCGCCACCTAAATTATTAAGCATTAAAAGTCCTTGTGTTTCTAATGTATCAAAATTAGGTTCTTTTAGTATTCCTCCTTTATGTCCCTGAGGTCCTTGTGTGCCATCTTGGGTATTAGGAGGTCCTTTATCTCCAGGTTCACCTTGAATACCTTGATCTCCTTGTAGACCTTTAATACTACAAACAACTTTATCAAGGTGTTCTAAATGTTCTGGGAGTTCTGGATCTATTTGTATAGCATCTTTTCCATTATCACCAGTATCACCTTTTTCTATAGGAACAATAATAGGTGGCAAATCATTATTTTCAATATATTGTATTGATATTATAGAATCCGCAGGAATATCAGACATTTCTAAATCTTGAAAATTTGTATCAACAGAAAACGCAGAATTAGAACCATCTACAAATATAATAGGGTTCATTCTTGCATTTAATCCCGGATCGCCATCTGGTATTCTAACTATTGTTTCTTTATCTAATAAATTATTATATGTATCATCGCAATTATTTTCACTTTTAGATAATAAAGTTTGACTATCATCATGAAATATAAAGTCACCTATACAATATGCATGTTTTCCATTCATTCCATTATCTCCTTTATCTCCTTCATCACCTTTTACACCTTTGGTACCCGCTCTACCAATATCTCCTCTTTCTCCAGGTTCACCTTTAATATTTTTGTTATTACAAACTTCTAAATCTAATTTTTGTCTGGCATTACATATATCTGTAACTTTATCTTTATTATCATTTATAAATTTTTCAAAATTATTATTATTATAACTAATTAATCCAATAATAATTATTATAATTATAATTATAATAATGATTTTATATTTCATTACAATATACATACAAAAAAAATTTATATAAGGATTAATTTATATATTAATATAAAAAAACAAACACAATGACTACTTTCCAAAAAAAACTGCAAAAAGATAGAACTAACGAAGAAACTTCTAACGCTGGGCTTAAATGGGATATTGAAGATGATAAATATCTTCTTGAATCAGCAACAAATAAAGTTTCCGTTAGTGAAATTGCTAAAACACTAAAAAGAACTGATGGTAGTATTAAAACAAGAATTATTATTAACATTCTAAATAAATGCGATGAAACTCGTACAAATCTTGATAGTCTTTGTATTCAATATAATATTGAACGCAAAGATGTAGATGTATATTTACAAAAGAAAGATCTTAGAGAAAAGAAAAAGACACAACGTATTCAAAAAAGCAATTCATCTTTCCCATCTGAAGAAAGAGTTGAAATTCTTCAAGCACTTACACATATGGATAAAAAACTAAATATGCTGGATGATAAACTTTCAACTATTCTCAAAAAAGTTTAAACTAATTAATTAATTCCTTTTTTTAACTATATTAGATTTAATATATTTAACTTCTTCAATATTAAGAGCAAATGCCGTATATCTTGCTAATGTAAATAGATAATCTGACAATCTGTTAATATAGGCCAAACATCTATTCATATTTAAATTTGATATTTCAATAGTATCTTCATTAAAATAATTAGGGTCATATTTAATTGATGTCATATTTCTTTCAGTTCTTCTACAAATTGTTCGAGATTTATGAATAATTGCTATAAGAATATTTCCTCCAGGTAATATAAAATTACTTAATTTTGGTAAGACATTTGTCATTTCATCGATATATTCTTCGATAATATTAATATATTTATTATCACTATCAAATAGTTCTTCTGTTTCTTTAGTTTTATTAGGGTCTTTAGCGATTATAGAACCTAAATCAAATAATTCAGATTGAATACTTTTTAATAATTCGTAATATTTAACATTTTCAATTTTATTTTTTTCTAATTCATAATTTGCTAATAATAAACCAATTTCTGAATTTAATTCATCTAAACTACCAACAGTTTCTACTATAATATTATTTTTAATTACTTTACTACCATCATATAAACTTGTAGCACCTGTATCACCTTTTTTTGTATAAATCTTCATTCTTAATTAATCAATATTAAATTAATATTTAAATCATTTTTTAAAAAAATGATTATTATTTTATATTTATAAATAATAATATGGAATACGAAAAAAATATTGATTGTCAAGATTGGACAGAAGTAAAAATTGGAGGAGGTAGAGTTTCTTATGATAAAAATAAAAAAGTGACTGAAGTTAAAAAAAAAACACAAAATCAACCAGGTACAAAAACTTTTCATAAATTAGATAGCGAAGAAATCTATATTGCTCCTAAAATCGATAAAAATATGTCATTAGATATTCAAACAAAACGTAATTTATGTTGTTTAACACAAAAAGAATTAGCATTACAATTAAACTTACCTGTTAATATTATTAATGAAATTGAATCAGGTAAATCATCGCAAAACAAAGGATTAATTAATCGTATTAATAAATTTTTAGATAATAAAATTAAAAAAAACAATGCTTTACAATGAAGATAATTTATTAATATAATAACATTTATAACCTTTGTTTTTTAAAATTGTAACTATTTTTGATAATTCATTTTTTTCTATTTTAATAATATTATTATATAATACATCTTTATTTATATGTTTAGCTATTATATCTATAACATTCTCATTATTACATAACAATAATAATTCATTATTTGTATTTATTATGTTGACATACATTTATTTTTAATAATAGTATAATATTTATTTAATATATTCTTAAATGTATTTTTATTCTTTTTTTTATCATCTTCAATTTTATGATATATATTTCCGTTTTCAAAATAATAAGATTGATACATTTTATATAGAAATAACTATATAATATATTCATTTTTTTTGTAAAAAATTGATTTTAAAAATAATTAATAAATATAAAATGGATATTGAAAAAATTATTAATGACACTGTAACAACAGATTGGAAAGATATTTTAATTGAATTATTAGAACCTTATAAAACTTTTATGAATAATAAATTAAATGAATATCCGGAAGATAAAATACTTCCTTCTAAAAATAATATTTTTAGAGCATTTAATTTCTTTAATATTAAAGATTTAAAATGTATTATTATTGGGCAAGATTGTTATCATACTAAATATGTGGCAAATGGATTATGTTTTTCACATAATAAATTAAAAAATAATAAATTACAACCAAGTTTAAATAATATATTCAAAGAGTTAAATCGAACAAATACTTCTAACCGTATTGATCCAGATTTAAGTGATTGGGCAGAACAAGGTTGTTTATTGATTAATATGGCTTTAACGGTTTTAGAAGGACATGCTAATTCTCATGCTAATATATGGAAAAATTATATGAATGATATATTAGAATGGATTGGTAAAAATTGTAATAATATATGTGTAATGTTATGGGGAAATTTTGCTCAAAATTCTGAAAAATATTTTATAAATACTAATAATTTAGTATTAAAGGCGGGACATCCATCGCCATTAAATAGGAAAAATCCTTTTATAGGTTGTAATCATTTTGAATTATGTAAAAATATAAAATTTATAAAAAATGATAATTAAGATTATTTTTTTAAATAAAATGGATAGTGTATTTGTTTCAAAGGATTATATTGAGAAATTATTAAAAAATTTTGAAGAAAAATATTCTGATTATTCATATTTAAGATATAGAAACCATATTATAGATTTAAAAAAAAGGGTAACATGGAATCCAATATTAGTTAAAAATTATTATTATTAATTTTTATTATTTTTGATCATATCTTTTATATTTTTTATTTGTGTTTTATAGTGTTCTTGAGGTTCTTTTAATAATATGAAATTTAATAATAAATCTATTATTTCATAATATTTATCATTTTCTATTTTTAAACATATATCTTCTTTATTTTCTATCGCAAATCTTTGCATTTGTGATGTTTTTTTACTTACAAGTTCTTCAGCAAGTAAATTCAAATCCTTTAATATAAATTCATCATCATTTTTAATTAAAGCATTAGTTTCATTTTTATATTGAATATTATTATTTTCAGGAAAGTCCTTATTAAAATGTATTTCTTTTGTTAATAGTCTTGGTATATCATAACTATATGTAAAAATACTTAATAACTTTTCATAATTAAGATAATCAAGTCTTTCATTACCATAATTATTAATATATATATTGTTATTATTTATTATATTGTTATTATTTTGTGTTTGTATATTATTATTAATAATATTTTGTGTTTCTATATTATTTGTAATATTATCATTATTATTTTGTCTTGCATGTATAATACTTCTAGGCTTACATTTATCTCTTTTAATATGTAAATATTTAGCTTGTCTTGAACTAAAACTAATCATACATCTTGGACAAGTTAATTCATCTATACCTTTACATTTTTTCTCATGTTCAATTAAACATTTTTTTACTTTATAAATTTTATTACACTTTTTACACATATTTTGGTTGTGATTTACATTTTTTTTATTTTGATTTACATTTTTTTCATTTTGATTTACATTTGTTTTTTTTTGATTTACATTTTTTTCATTTTGATTTACATTTGCACCACCTAATAAAAACTCTAATTTATCTATATCTAATACTTTATGTACAGCATTTAGATGTCTTTTTAAGTCGTGTCTTCTATTTGTTTGATAAATACAATTAACGCATTTAAACATTTTTTGCGTCAATATTTCCGCCATTACTATTATAAGTCGGTATTTTTATCTTTATATATATATTTTGTTATCAGGAATTTCCACTTTACGCAACGCAAAAGGGGGTAACCCTTTTTTGAAAAATTTTTTTCAATTTTTTTTAATTTTTTTTAACACATTTTTTTCACCTAAAAATGGCATCATTTATATATTATCGTTTTTATTAAAAAGTAAATTTTTTTATCGTGAAAAAGACCTTTTTTAACTTGCACACAAGAAAAAAAAATGTTTTTTTTTGGTTTAGAGGTAAATTTTATTAATTTTTATAAAAATATGTAAAAAAAACTGATAATAAAATATATTAATAACTGTAAAAAATGTTATCTGAAAAAATGCTTTTTAGCTTTTTTTATGTATAAATTAAAAATAGTACATGTTTATAAATTTAATAAATTTTTTAAAAAGTTTTTATAAATTTAAATTTTTATTAAACATGTACTATTTTTTATCCTTATTTAAAACTGTTTTTATTTTAATACATCTATTTGTTAAAGGATTAATAACTTTACCTTCAGGACATTTTTTCTCAGGTTTTGTTAATGGTTTTTTAGGTAATTTATTTATTGTTTTTATTTTAATACATCTATTTGTTAAAGGATTAATAACTTTACCTTCAGGACATTTTTTCTCAGGTTTTGTTAATGGTTTTTTAGGTAATTTATTTATTGTTTTTATTTTAATACATCTATTTGTTAAAGGATTAATAACTTTACCTTCAGGACATTTTTTCTCAGGTTTTGTTAATGGTTTTTTAGGTAATTTATTTATTGTTTTTATTTTAATACATCTATTT
>Ga0315315_10000212_pt1 | contig 45990 bp, 42 predicted proteins | sample M140m3416metaG_FD_203699 | JGI IMG/M metagenome (GOLD analysis project Ga0315315, IMG submission 203699) | Ammonia-oxidizing marine archaeal communities from Monterey Bay, California, United States - M1 40m 3416 | ecosystem: Environmental > Aquatic > Marine > Intertidal zone | place: USA...
CCATATATTCACAATTTATATTTTTTTATTATTTAAACTACTTAAAGTTTAAATAAATATCTAATTATATAATTATAATGGCCGCAGTCGCAGAATCTGAACAATCCAAGGCAAACTATGTTTTGCCCTCCGGAACTACTTTACAACATTGTGCTAAATTATCAATCGTTGAAGATAAACCAATAATGTTTGACTATTGGACATCCTCTTGTGACAAAGAAGTCCTTATTGGCGTTAGAGAAAATGAAGAAAAACTTCTTGTCAAAAGTGAAGAAGAATACACTAGTCCTATCAATAAAATTTACAAAGTCGAAAAAGAATATATCATAATTACAGAAAATTCTATTTATGTTGTCAGTGCTGATATCCCAACAAAACGTGTATCATAAATAATTAATTATATTTAGGTAATTAATTATTTTCTTCTTCTTCTTTTACACTTCTTTCTTGTTCTTCTCTTGCGCTTCTTTCTTCTTTTAGTTTTCTTTTTTAATTTTCTTCTTCTTCTACGAGTTTTTTTCCGCGACGATTTTCCACCAAATACGGGCGTATCAACCTCAGAACCAGGGTCAAAATCGGGTGTTGTTGGTCTGAATTCATCATCTCGATGAAAACTTTGGCCTGGGCGTGAATCTGTGTATGGATTTCCATAAATTATTTCATTTGCGTAGTTTTCTTGATCTATCATAATATCTGGTTTATCATAATTATTATTTTCGATATATGATGTCGCCCATGATATATAGTCTTCCATATAATCTCTTATAACTTTTCCTTGATAATCCGCCCGGAACTTACTAGGATTTTCTTCATCCGCACTTTTGAATATACCCGAATTCGTTTGTTTGCCTTTATATTCATTCTTTAATTCTTTTAACTTAGTTGATATTTCTTTAATTTCTCTCCTTTTTAATATAATTTCTTTATATCTTGGATCAGTTTTAACGCTTTTTTGTTTAAGCGATTTCCTTACTTCGTTAAATGCTTTTTGTTTATCTTTTTTCTCCTTTTTTAATCTATTAAATTCATCAGCCCGCTCTCGTTGTTCTTTTATATTTTTTTTAAGGGAATCGTGGTCCGGCACGGGAGAATTATCTATTCTTGATTTATATTCATTATATATTTCTTTAATCCTTTCAAAAAGAGTAATATAATCTTTTATTTTTTTCTTTGATTCTTCTAAAATCTTTAAGTATTCACTTAAATGTTTATTATTGAAATGCGCTATTTTTTCTTTATTTTGCTTAACAAAATCATCTTCTAGTGCCTGTAAATGTTTTTCATATTTTTTTTGCTCTTCTGTTGGATTATCGCCGCAAACTTGCATTAAACCTTTTTGTACTCCCAAATTTCTTATATTTTTACTAACTACTCTCCCAAATTTTTTTGCCCATTTTTTTCCTTCCTTCCTCGCTTGATCTTTCCAGTCTATGTATTGAAACCAAACTTTATCACTCAATTCACGAATTTTTTTACGTAAAGCATCAAAGTGTCCATCTAATCCGTCTGGTTTCCTATCCCTCATAAAAATGTGTGTTGATAATGCAACATCTAATAAATTAATTAGTTCCTTTTCATTTTTATTATCAAGTCTTCCACTCTCACTTTTCTCCATAATTAATATATATATATAGATATTAATTAAAAATAATATATTATAAAATTTCCAATAAAGCGGTTTTTTGTTCATTTGTTAATTGCTTAGGAAATTCTATTTTAAATTTTATTATTAACGCACCTATATGATTGCCTCTTTGAAATCCCATTTTTTCCATATTCAATTGCGATGAAGGATTTATTACACCTTGTCCGCTATGGTTCATATTATAATTTTTACCATTTAAATGTTTAAACTCAATATCAAACCCCACTAAAGCTTCTTTTAAAGTAATTTCTTTGATGTAATAGATATTTAATCCTTGGCGTACAAATTTTGTATCATTTTCAACATTTATAATTACTTTTATATCGCCATATACTTTCATTTGATTACAATTTCCTTTTCCTCTTATTATAATCATTTCATTTGTGTCAACACCTTTTGGTATATCAATATAAATCTTTTCAGATTCTCTTCTTATTGAACCATCTTCTTCATATACTTCCCTTTCTATTTCCAAAGGATAATTTAATCCTTTAAAAGCTTCTTCTATAGATATTGTTACCTTTTTATGTATTGTTGAAGGCATCATCATTCTTCTAACATTTATATTTGCTCTTGGTATGTTTGGGTTCATCGGTCCCATATTCATTTGAACTCCGGGTATTCCTCCAAAAAACATTTTAAAAAAATCCTCTGGATTACCCATACCTGGCATAGAACCCATATTATGCATTCCGGGCATTCCGGGAATACCACCGCTATTCCTCAAGTCATACATTTTTTTCTTTTGATGATCGCCTAATGTTTCATAAGCTTCGTTTATTTGTTTAAATTTTTCACTATTTCCATTTGGTCTATCTGGATGATGTTGTAGTGATAACTTTCTAAAAGCTTTTTTAATTTCGTCTTTTGATGCGTTTTTATTTATTCCTAGACATTCATAATAGTTCATTTTGTATATATTACTTCAACATAAACTTAAATACTATTTAACGAAAAATATTAATATGAACATTCCTTTCTTAAAAAAATATCAACCTCAAAAATTTGATGATTTTATTATTGATGCTGATTATGTCAAATTATTAAGAACAATGGTTAATATGGACAATTTAAATCTTTTACTTATTGGTAATAATGGTTCTGGTAAAACTTCTTTAATTGAAGCCACTATTCGCGAATATTACAATTTAGATAGTATTCCAAAACAAAATGTTCTCGTAATTAATAACTTGAAAGATCAAGGTATTCAATATTATCGCAATGAAGTAAAAATATTCAGTCAAACTAGATCTAATATACCTTTAAAGAAAAAAATTATTGTTATTGATGATATAGACCTTATAAATGAACAAAGTCAACAAGTATTTAGAAATTGTATCGATAAATACAGTCATAATATACATTTTTTAGCTAGTTGTACAAATATACAAAAAGTAATCGATGCGTTACAATCTCGTTGTAGTATAATCAAAATAAAACCTTTCAAAAAAGAATATCTTAATAAAATCTTTAATAAAATAAAAAAAAAAGAAGGTATTGTTATTGATAAAAAGGCACAAGATTTAATTTTGAACATAAGTAATAACTCTGTAAGACAAATTATTAATTATTTAGAAAAATTTAAGTTATTAAATATGAATATAGGAACTAAAAAAGTGAAGGAAATATGTACTAATATCAGTTTTTATGAATTTGAACATTATACTGATTTTTGGTTGAGAGAAAAAAATTTAGATAAAGCTGTTCAGAAAATTTTTGACATTTATAATAAAGGATATTCAGTTATGGATATATTAGATAATTACTTCATTTTTATCAAAATAACTGATACTATCGAACAAAAAACTAAATATAAGATTATTAAAATTATATGTGAATATATATCTGTTTTCCATACTATTCATGAAAATGAAATTGAATTGGTATTATTTACAAATAAATTAATAAAATGTTAGTATTATATATTCATGAGTCAAATCTTTAAAACGACATTTCCAAAAAAAATAATATATGATTTTTTAAAAGAATTTTGCGATACAACTAAAAAATTCTATGTTTTCTCTAAAACAACTTTTAAAAAAATAAAATTGCAATCGCCCCAAAAATTAAATGATTTTTATCAACAAATCAAACCACATTATTTCAAATCCAAACAATTTTATTTAGAAAGAGATAAAACTTATAAAAATTTTATCACTATTTTAAGACAACTAACCAAATATCATCATATTCCATACACTTCAAAAATCATTTATCTAAAATCTACTTATGAGATAAAATATTTTATCTCCCTGCACTAATTAAGAAATATTTTGATATTACTGTGTTCGCTTTTAATATTTGTTCGCGATTTAATCTTCCAAACCAATTATATTTTGTTCTTTTCTCTATATCTTCTTTTGGTAAATATATTCCATACATATTTCTATCAAAATTTACATAACTTAAATTTAACAAATCATCTACAAGCACAGATTTACCTTCTTTTGTTTTATTTCCAAATATTGTTCCGTTCATCAATTGAATCTCTCCGTTATTTTGCATTCCATATAATTCTCTATCTACTTCGCCCTCAAAATCCATCTCTTCTGTATTGTCTCTCGATAACAACATTTCTATTTTTTTTATCATTTTGCTCATCTCTTTTGATTTTTTTTTACAGCCCATTAATTTATTACTTGGAAAAAATCTTGTATTTACTGATGTTGAATTCTTTGATACCATTTCACTTACAAACATACATTTATAACTCATCATTTCATCATATAACGGTTTTACATTTTTTACCAATAATGTTGAATTTGGTAATAATAAACCTCCATAATAATACAATATTTTGGCAATTGCTAAAATTCTCATATGTTTCTTAATTGGATTTGATATCAACTTCATATCAATTTGCCAACCAGGTATTAATTTACTAAAAGAATCATCATTTATCAAACAGACATTAAATGACTTTCCACAATATTTAACTATACTCTCTACACACATCTCTACATATTTTTGATTCAAATTTGTTGAATTTCTTGAACCAAATGATTTCCAATTCTTCGCGTTTACATTATAATCCGAATGAACCCATATTATTGGTTTTCCTTGTGAGTAACCTAATTCAGGATCCTCATTCAATAAATATTTTTTAACTAAATGGTATTTACTTAAGTCTTCATCACCATCGTATTTTCTTTTATATTTATCATATAAATAACCAACCCCTGTCAATACTAAAAACAACATTCCATATTTGGCAATATCTTCGGTCTTTCTTATTCTAAGCATTATATATTAATTATTAATATAATTAATTTTATTGATTATCTAATTGTTTAAACTCCATCCACCACTTTTTATGCATCCTTTTCACCTCTTCATCCTGTTTTAATAAATTATATGCTGTATTCGTTGTCATATGTGTTTCTTTTCTCCTCCTTTCTTGTAATAATACATTTGATTGCTCTAGTGAAATCGCCGCTACATCTTGTCTTTCACGCGCTCTATTTAAAGCATCCACATTTTTATATTTCTTTTTTAATCTAAAATCTTCTTCTGTTACTGGCACTACTGTTTCAGTATGAGCTTTTTTCAAATCTTCATAATTTAATTTACTAAATATACTTGAACTGTATTCTTCTAAACCTTCTCTATTTAAATTGTAACCTACGTTAGTATCATTATCCTCCACCCCTCTGTGTATAATTAATGCTCTCGCATCCTTTTTTCTATTATTAAAATATCTCCCAAATTCACTTGTACTTGACACTTTATCATCTGTTACATCTTTTTTTGATTTTAACCAATCGCCATAACCTTTATCCACACTACCATCTCCTACTCGTGTCTTTTCAAACATTTTATTAAACCATTCATTAAAATCTTCTACACTTTTACCATTTAATTTTTTTAACAATTCTTTATCGCCTTCATTTGTTATGTCCTCTGTATCTAAACTATATTCTACATTATATATGTCTTGTTCTTTCTTTTTACGAAATTCATAAATTTGTTCTATTCTACGATATGCTCTCATGAAAAATACAAAAAACTTTTGATCTAACTTTGATTTATCTGGATGTGTTTTTAATGCCATTGTTTTAGCCAATTTCAAATCATCTTCTTCGAAATAAATATCTAATTTAAACAAATTCAACAAGTCGGTCAAATTATAATTTTCTAAATTCAAATCTAAACTTTCCATTAATTATTAATTATATTAATATTCATCATTATTTACATAATAACTAATTATCTTAATTATTAAAATAATTAATTATGTATATATTAATGTCACTACCAAGAAGAGCCATCATACATATAGGGGGAAAATCAAAAACACACAGAGAACAATTGCCACAAAGAACATTACATACAAAAGAAACTAATTTATTTCATAACACACCATCGACCGATGACCATTTTTATTTCACTATCGATTTGGATGATAAAAAAAATGTAAATATTTTGAAAGATGAACAAATCAACGTTCTTTTAAAACCAGGTCATAAACGTCCAAAAGATTTAAGAGAAGTTAAAAAAGTTAATATTCAAATATCAACCGACCAACAACATAACTTAATACAAGAAGAAATGAAGGAAAATCAAAAACAAGAAATTATAAAACGCGTTAAACAGGCTAAAACGATGTTGAAAAAAAAAGAAAAAGACAAAACACAAAGAAAAAATATGGGGTTATCACAAATCCTTATTGATTGTGAAATGGATATTGAATATTATAATAATATTAAAACCAAATTTAAACAATTTGAGAAAAAATACTATATTCAAACCAAAGATGACAAACATAAATATAATCCTTTCCGCTTTTCTTTGAATAAAGATTATAAAACACCTATCGTATATAAACACGACTATCAAGGTTGGGTAGCAGGTATTAGTGATTGGAAAGATAATAATATCAATAAAAAAGACCCGTTATATGATGAATGGGAACAAATCGCTAGAGATATGAATCGAAACTTACTAAACCTTGAAAGTATCAATAAAGACGCATATTTCGATGAAAATATATGGAACTCACAACTTATGTTTTATTTTTCACAATTGGCTTTATTTACTTCTTATTTTTACAATGAACACGATAAAAAAAATGTTACTAAGAAAAATAATATGATGGGACATAGTAGTTTCCAAAAAAGCAAATTTTATAATGACTATATTATCAAAACTTATAAGGAAAAAGGTTCAATTAATGAAAAAGAATTTCAAACATTTGTTACTAAAAATATGAGAGAAGAAGAAAGACAAGAAGCTTGCTGCACTATTTATGCTCAGGAAGAGTTTGAAACTTTCGTTGGTATATTATTTGCTACGTCCGATCCTGTTAAAAAAAAATATAACATTATTGATGCTGTTGCTTTATATACATATATTTATCATAAACAAGGTGTTAAATTTTTTTATGAAAATATCTTTCGTGTCGATAAAAAAAAAGCATACCAAAATGTTTTAAAAGTTATGACTATATTTGATATTGTTGACCCATTTTTATTTAATGATTTTTTTGATGTTATCAATAAACAAGATAAAAAGGGTCAATTTTGGAATAAAAGATTAGGTGAAACATATATTCAATACACTAATGATTTTGACTCTAGAAAAACTTCACCTTGGATGGAATCTGAAAAATCTAAATATGATATATTTCACGATTCTAGTAAGAAATCAATGGCTGATATTATCAGCGATATTAAAAAATTAGCAGAACAAGAGTTTAATAAGCCTTTACAAGCTCTCATTAAAGCACACGAAAATTCTGGAAAAAAAGATATACCTAATATTATTACCATTACAGAAAATAAACCTTATACTAAATCTAAAAATTATTTTTCAAATGGTGATACAAAAATAGAAATGATGCGAGGTTTAATTAAACATATTTTAATGATGTTTTATGGTCGTGGAATGTATATATTACATAATAAAAATCCCAACGAAAATTTGCATACTATGAATCATTACTATAAAAGTTTATATAAATATGGCGTTACAGGTTTCATATTGTATCTAGCAATCCAATTAAAAAATATGCGAACTGCAATCCATTTGATTGGTAAAAAAAATAAATGGCCTCTGCAAATAATCAAAGGGGAAAAATGCAATCATGATGTGTGCATGTTGGACGATTTTCTTTTAAATAATGTTCCTGATATTGTAAAAAAAGAAAATAACCTTGCATATATTGGAATGGTTATGTGTATGCCAAAAAACGCACCTTTTAATGTAAAACAAGAATTTGGCGAAAATACTAATTTTCCATTTAATGTTTTAATAAATCCTTTAACCACCAACGTAAACGAAACATACATCAAACATTTTGATTTTTTTATAGACCATATTAAAAATACTAACGGTAATATTAAAAAATATGAAGAAGAATGGGATAAAATATTTCATAAGTCATTAATTTTATACAAAAATGGTTATCTGAAAAAAGAAAGAATTGAAACTATTAAAAAAAATCACAAAGGTATTACCATCGTCAATAATGTAAATGATATATGGGAGAAACATAAAAATGACAATCGTATATCTTTTAAAAAAAATAAAAACCACCCAGGAGAACTATTAAAAAAAATGGATAAAGGCTGGTTAGGCGATGTCAAAAATGACATTCTCAGGAATGCATTAGATGGGGTATATCATATTTGTTACAATACATTTATCAGAGATGTAAAAAAAATTATTAAACCCATTATAAAGAAAAATACATTGACTGAACTTTGGCCTAAAAATTCTGGAAGACCTTTCATTTTTGTTAATAAAATTTATATGGATGATGATAATTTAAAATTAAAAAATGTTGATGTTTTTGACGAAAAAAATACGAAAAAAAAATTACTTGGAATAGGAAAATCTTTACCTAATTATTGGTTTAATACAAAAAATATGTTTACACAAAGTAGTGTGGAATCAAATAAAAGCTTAAAACCATTTTTTGATAAAATGAAAAATAAAAACGACACCGTAACTAATGATGATTTTAAAGAAATATATGGAATAACTAAAGAAAAAACATTATCTAGGGTTAGTAGTAGTGAAAGTGATGTTAGTATATCATCTATTGATAGTGAAGATAGTGAAGATATTGAAGACCTCACTAATGAAATGAGAAGAATAGCTGAAGAACAAAAAAAAGAACAAGAAAAACAACAAGAAGAAATAAATAAACTTCAAGATAATGTTCAAGAGGTTAGTAATATTGTTGCTGGTAAAGATGATGATGAACAAATGCCTGGTGATAATGAATTAGATATAAAATATGATTCTGATGATGATTCTGTTGATGAAAAAGAAGAGGAAGAATCAAACATACGCGTGAAAAAAAACCCATACATGGAAAAGTTAAAAAAAATTAGGAAAATTTTAAAAGATAAATATAATGCGGTAATCGTAGAAGTTGAAGATAATGGTGACTGTTTATTTCAAGCTTTAGAAAATGGATTATTCGACAACGATGCACCGGCAAAAACTCATCAACAACTTAGACAAGATATTGTAAAACATATAATGGATAATTGGCTAAATTATATAGATATGATTCTAATAGAACAAGAGGATGGAACTAAAAGATATGAATCGCCAAAAGATTATAAAGAACAAATGAGTGCTACAAAAGCTAACCCTGAAAAGCCACAAGGTAGATTTGGTGGACAAGCAGAAATTAAAGCATTTTTAGAACTGTATCCACAGTTTAAAATACAAATTTTAAAATATGAAAATTCTATGATAGAATTATCAATACCTACTCCATTTAAAAAGGAAAATATAGGCAAAGAAAAAATAATAACATTATTCTTATCCGATTTACACTATCAAAACCTTAAAAAAATTGAGAATCAAAGTGGTGGCAGTAATAATGTTTACATAAATAAATGTAAAAATCATCGTCATAATAGAACTAAAAAATTCAGAATGAAATTAAAAGATATTGGTAATTGGATTTATCTTGAACCCCGTAAGAAGAAAAAACACACCAGGAAAAAATATTAATCAACTATAATAAATTTCTTTACTGTTATGGGGTGGAGGAATCTTTTCGTTACTTTCCAGATTTGTTTTACATATTTATTAACATGGTATACATAAATTTTGTCTAAAACTTCTGTTTCATCACTATTTACTAATTGATTTAAAGGTCCTAATACTTTTTTTAAAAAACTTGGTGAAAAATTTTTAATACCAGCACCTTTCATATTAATATGCATATCAAATAAAATTTTTTTTTCATTTAATAATTCTCTTATTTTCAAATAAATAAAAGCAACATATTGAATAAATTCAACATGTTTCCCTTTCATCTCCTTTATATTAAAATTTGGTACATCAACATTAATAATCGTTTTATTATCACTCATACCCAATATAACAATCTTTCCATATTTATCTTTTAAAGATTCATATGACATATTTGAAATAAAATTATATTTTTTAAATATTTATATAACGTAAATATATATGAAAATTGATGTTGATACCAAGGAACGATTAAAAATCATATTAATTTTTTTGCTACAGAGTTACAAAGTTGCGATGGGTTCTATGTTAACCTTGTTTGTACCACAAATGTGCGGAAATAATGTATGTTCATTAACTGATAATCTTGCTAAAAATGATGGATTACACGTTACTACTTTATCTTTAAATTTTATTAGTTTGATTGCTTTCACTTTATGTTATCATTCTGAATTACAAAGAGAAAATTGGTGTATTCATCATCTTGATATTGATAAAAATGAGGGTGATAACAATCTTGCTTTAGTTTTAAATCAAAGACCCGATTTTAAACTTGCACTAGATAAAATTAATAATAGATACTATATTTTTTCTTTGAGTGCTGCCGGTATTTATATGGTTAATTTATTATTATCATCTATTGTTTTATTTAATAATTCGGCAGGTTCAACCACTTTAACTAGTTATTTAGGATTTGTTTTATTAATTATTATGAAATTATATAATTCTGTCTACATATCTATAGATTCAAAGAAAAACACTAGAGCTTTCAGCGCATACATGACCGAATTTCAATCTTTCAACGTTATTGACGTTGACCATAGAAGTCCTGAAAATGGAATCGAGATTACAGAAATAAATATAGAAGAGAAAGACGATGATGATTTAGATGAAAATAATCCTCTACCTAAACCTCTTATTCCGGCATTAGAAATGGTTATTTAGAAATTAATTATAAAATTATATTTATAATTAATATATTACTATGAATTATTATTTAGGTCTTACAGTTATTGGAATTATTAGTGGTTTATTTGCCGGTCTAGTAGGCGGAGGTGCTGAAATATTGATAGTTCCATTATTGACATTATTTGGATTACTATCTAACTTAAAAACACGAATTGGAACTTCACTTTTTATGATACTTCCCCCTATTGGCATTTTCGCTGCCTATAAATTTTATAAAAAAGGTCACGTTGATGTTTTTGCTGCTCTTTATATGGGGCTTGTTTTTACAATCTTCGCTACATTTTCTTCAAATTATACATTAGCTATTTCTATAGATTTATTAAGAAAAATATTTGGTGTGTTCACTATTTTTGCTGGTCTATATATTATTATTGAAAAAGATATTTAATTATTATTCCGTTCCGTTAATTCTATTAAATGTTTTTGTCATGAATTCATGCACTTGTTCTTCCCCTGATGTCGCATATATATCTTGAGCATATCCATCTATAAAATTTAAAAATGTCGGAACTTGTTTTACTTTCATAGATGCCGCAATATCATTTCCTTCATCTACATCTACTATTACCAAATGACAGTTTTTTGGCATAGATTCAAAACATTTATCAAAAAATGGTGCTACTCTTTTACAAGGACCGCACCAAGAAGCTGTGAACTTTACTATAACATATTTGTTACTTTTTACAAATTGTGCTAGTTGTTGTCTTTGGGTAAAATTGGTAATTATTTCGCCTGGCATTATACTATTTTAATTTAAATTATATCTAAATTAAAATTTATCTAATTATTTTCTTGATTTTCTACGACGTCTTCTTTTCTTTTTCTTTGTTCTTTTTCTACTACGTCTTCTCTTCTTTTTCTTTGTACTTTTTCTTCTACGTCTTCTTCTACGTCTTCTTCCTCCAGACATATACTTAATAAGTGTATCGCATACTTCTTTTTGTTCTTTTTTATTCGTCAATTCGTCTAACTGATAACGGTTTATTCCACTTAATAATATTTCCGCATCCTTATCATCTTTGACAGCCTCGTTTTGTAACTTCAACTTAAATTCCTCAATGTTTTCATCATTACTAATCATATCAATTATCTGATCGCACTTTAATTCATCTTGTGCACCCTTGTTTTTCATTAATTTATTTACAGTATCCGCCATTTTATTTACATTATAACCCGGTGGACCATCTTTGCCCCATTGGAGATCTTTCAAAGCTTTCCAACCTTTTCCTTTTTCACCACCTCGTTTTCTACGCATTATATATATATTATTACTTATTTTAATATAATTTAATTTTTGTCTAAATTAAATTATAAGTTTATTTTCTTGTTCTTTTTCTTCTACGTCTTCTTTTCTTTTTCTTTGTTCTTTTTCTACGTTTGCTTCCTCCAAATCCTAACATGTTTACTTTATGAAAAACCTCTTTCGTGTACTCAGGACTATCAAAAAATTCTACTATGGGTTTAATATATTTATCATAAAATAAATGCTCTCCACCCCAATTAGGTTCGTTTTGAGCCATATCATACAATTCATCTTTCGCACTAGCTGCTAATGCTTCGAGCATTAGTTTAACCAATTTTTTGTCTTTTGTGTGCATCCAACTTTCCACCGCTTTATTTAATTTTCCTTTCTTCTCACCTTCTTTTGTTACAGCTTCTATGGGATTCACATAATTCATTTTTTCAAACAACGCCATCTCTGATTTAAAGGTTCCGGTTTCATTCTTTTCTCTTTTATGTAATTTTTCTTTTTTATGTAATAATCTATTATACACCGATAGAAATACTTTTAACCAAGCATAATAATCAGTCGCTGGACCTCCTTGGAATGTATATTCTCCTTTTTTCCAAGAATAAAACGGGCGTAGTTTTTCTTCTGGCATATTTACTTCTGTTGTAAACATTTCTTCTGCTGTGTCAAACATTTTAAAGCCATTACTGGCAAGTGCAAAAGAATTCGTATCTTCAGTATCTTCACACTCGAAATAGATATTATCATAGTATATATTCATATATGCAATATTATTTTTATGTAATTCAAAAATAGTTTTAAATACTTGAGCACAGCTTTTTAAGACATCTTTTGGATCCTTATTATTTATTTTTTTCAAGAATTCTTCGGTGTGGACATGGACTGTGCCAGCCCATCCATATTTTTTCCTCTCATACATCCTTTTATTTTTTAAACACATAGGAAATTGTTGTAGTCTAAAAAGCAGACTATCCCCCCAATAATTTTGTTGCGGCTTCGTGCAGTAATTGCAATAAGGAAGTTTTTTTGAGTCTTTGCCACTTTGCAATTCTTGATTCGATTCTTTGAGTGGTTCGTATTTATACGAAATATACGTTGGTAATATTAGCCCCCGCATTTCTTCTTTCTTCTCATCCTTTAATTTTTTCATCATAGTCGTTATTTTCAAATCGTTCTTGTGATCTTGTAAAATCCATTTATTTGCTCTTTTCCAGTTGTATACGGTTCTTGTGACAAGTCTAGCATTATTTGAAAATACCCAACCATTCTTTCCTGCCCGCCATTGTCTTTTTGTGCCTTCTGCGCAACTTTTCATCTTTCCATATACATTACCATTAGGTATTAAATCTAGAAATAGTTTATCATTTTCAAAAAGACCAGCTTGTAATTCATCATCCTCGTCATACCACCTTGTGTTAAATCCACCTCTTTTTCTACGCGTTCTTTTTCTACTTCTTGGCATTATATATATATATATAACAATCATTTATTTTTTTCAACAAATGTTTCTAAATCGTTAATATCGATATGTGGTAGATTCACATGGGATTCCCATATATATTTACAATATGCCCAAACTAACTCACAATCATCCTTATATAAATGACTTTTTTCTTTGAGCAATTTCACATATATTTTGGTTGGTAATAACTTCAAACTATCTTTTGGTAAAACATATGCTAGTTGAACTTCTGGTGAAACAGCCTTATCATTATATTCCAACATATTGATATCCCAACGCGGAATAAATTTCAATAAATCTTTCAATAAAGGAGGATAATTAAAACGATAACACCATTTCCAATCATAACAACCTGTCGTATAATATTTCATAACCCATTCCAATCCTTCTAAAAAATTGGTGCTTACTTTCCTTTTAAAAGCTAGTGTATCATTAGAATCAAATAAAACATCATAATATCTTTTTTCCCAAAAACTTTCAAGTGGATTTATATAATGTTCTAATTCTCTACATCTAGTTGGGGTGTGTAAATAACGTTCCATTTGTTCGTCATAAGTTCCTGCCGGTAAAAATCGCTTTTCCCATTTATTCCGATTATTATATTCTTTTTTTATATTTGTCCATTCTTCTTTCGCCAAATATTCAACTAGATGATATAAATTGTCCCAATATATTTTTTTACCATCTGTCAAATTCTTTTTTTTTCCAATTGTGTTCCTATAAGCAGCCATTAATTTAAAAATGCCATCTTTTCTAATATTAATAGAAGGAAAATGTGGCATAAAATCATTACCTAAAAATAAACACAGTAAAATATAATCATATAATTTATTTTTTTGTTGTGTTGTGCTTGGCGCCAAACCACCGTTCATTTCTTTAATAATTGTTTGTGATAATTGAGGAATATCCATAACATAACTTTCATTTGGTATCAGATTTTTATCGATATATTTTATGAATTCAGGTGTTTCTCTATATAAATAAATCCATTCAGCTACGGGTAAATTATTCAACGCTAACATTATTAAATCCGCATCTAATCCATAAATGATAGTTCTTTGTTTTTTATGTTGAGATTCATATTTTCTAATATGATCAAAAATCTTATGTTCACCTTCACCTTTTTCATTAGGACCACTTACAATTATTTTATCAACATTATATGTTTTTTCCTTATTATGATAATAATTTTTCACATAACTGTTTAGTTTTTTCATAAATTTTGTTCCGGGTGTTATTGCTCTTGTATCCCAACTCTTTTTACTATCTGGATTTAATTGTTTTCTTATTTTACCTTCCAAATCAGATTTATAACGCCTTGTTCTTTGTTGTTCTAATTTTGCTACTGGTGCGACACCATCAAATGCTATTAAAATTGTATGGTCTGGTTCTATAACATTTATATATTCATCTATTTTCAAACAAATTGCTTTTAATAGTTTTTTTTCAAATTTCATATCTGTATCATATTCTATAGACCTTAAGCAGTCATAAACGATTGAATTACTATCCAAATATAAATTGTTCATTTTTTCTAATTCGGTTATTTTTTTTATAATCGTTCTATGATTTTTAACTATATGTGAAAAAAAACTAGGAATACCCATTGTTATTATATTATATAGAATAAATCCTTTTATATTCATTATTTAATTTTATTATATTTAGTAAAAATAGATATTTTTCGTATCCATCAAAATAAAAATCGTTATATATTATACGAAACATATGCCGCAAAATAAAATTATCAAAAAGAAAACCAAAATTAAAAGCTCTACATACAAAAATGTTTCGCAAAAAATTTCTTACTACAAATCTATAGTTCAAAATACTATATTATCTATTCAAAAATATAAATCTTTGGATATTGTTTCAGCTAGTGATTTAAATATTTGTGTTAACAAATTACAAGATATATATATTGTTTTAACTAATATCGAAAGATGTTTTACACCCAAATCTAAAAATGTTAATAATATTATTCAAAGGCTACAAGAAATTAATAATGAAATAACCTTGGTTTTTCAAAAATATGGAACAGATTCTATTGAAAACGTTCTCGCTATTGTATTTGGACAACAATATCTAAAACAAAATTTATTGAATGACCCAAAGATGGATATTATTAATAAACATTTACATCCGGTTAGTTATAAAATTTTAAATTGGGGTTCCACGGATGTTAAACAAACAAATAAACGTTTGGCACGGAATAAAATTGTAGAAGATTTTATGATCGTTGAAACAGCTAACACATTAGATTGTTTTGATTTATCTAGGACATCGAATATTTTTCAATTAAAAGTATATGGGATAAAAATTTGTTTTCAAAATCCCATATTAAAAAAAACACTTATAATACAATGTATAGTCGATGACCTTCTTATTTCTTGTTCAGACGATTTATATATAGTTAATTATTTGAAAGAATTATATGGATATAAAATTAATGATTTTGATAAAGATGAATATCATAATTTTATTAGCGCTTTATCTTTAAAGGAAATTTTAATTTATAATAATCAAGAATTATTTCATAAATTCGTTGGATTTTGCAATCAAAATAAGGTTATTAAACAAAAAACTATACAGGATATTATTAAAGATTTTCTTTCAAGTGATTTATACAAACAAAGAAATACCTTAATGCAAATCTTATTAAAAAATACTGATCCTGAATTTCAATATTTATCTTATTTATTGTATGACTTATTGTCTAATGAAAATAATGGTACAATTGATACACAAGAACAAACGTTGCTTTTTGATAGTTTTCCTTGGTCAATTAAAAAATTTTTCAAAAGTGCTATGAAAAAAACTATTAATTATACAAAAGAAATATCGAATTTTGAAACTAGTAAAATACCGTTGGAACAACAAATTTGTCTACTTAAAGCATCTAATACTGTCAAAGAAAAAGCAATGATCAAATTAAAAGAAATAAAAGCAAAAACAGAAGATTCTGGTTCAAAAGCTAGAGCATATCTTGAAGGGTTATTGAAAATACCATTTGGTATATTCAAAACTGAACAAATTTTAAATGTTATGACAGACATTAATGATATATTCAAAAAATTAATTATGAAAATAAAAGAAAACGATGAATATTTTCCTGTTCCTACTCTTGAAAAATATACCAATAATGATATTATTAAATATAATAAATTTATTACAGATACTTATATTAAAACATTAACAAATAATAATGTTCATTCACTTATTGAAAAATATATTGATAATAAACGTGAAATACTGGTTTATAATATTTGTTATATCAATAATATATTAAAAAATAATAACATTAAGAAATATCATATATGTCATTCTGGTAAAAAAACTAATTATATGAAACAACAAATTAAAAATACTATTAATGATTTCTCCAATAATCCAATCATTTTTAATCATATTGAACAAAAATATAAAAATGATAAAAATATTACTTTGAATTCTGTTTATGCTGATATTTCTAATATTAATAATAAATGGAATATTGTTCATAGTGGTATGGATAATATTCATAATACATTAGAAGAGTCTGTACACGGTCATAAAAATGCGAAACGGCAAATTGAACGTATAATTGGTCAATGGGTGACAGGCGAACAAACTGGTTATTGTTTTGGCTTTGAAGGACCACCAGGTGTCGGTAAAACATCATTAGCAAGAAAAGGGTTAGCATATTGTTTAAAAGATAGTAAAGGTGAACCAAGACCTTTCTCTTTTATTGCTGTTGGTGGTGCTAGTAATGGTAGCACTATTGCTGGTCATAATTATACGTATGTTGGATCAACTTGGGGAAAGATAGTAGATGTTTTAATTGATTCTTCTTGCATGAACCCTATTATATTTATTGATGAACTTGATAAAATAAGTAAAACAGAAAATGGTAAAGAAATTATTGGTATTTTAACGCATCTTATCGATACTACGCAAAACGAACAATTTCAGGATAAATATTTTTCAGGTATTGATTTAGATTTGAGTAAGGCTTTATTTATTTTTTCATATAATGATGTTCAAGCTATTGACCGCATTCTATTAGATAGAATACATCGTATTAAATTTAAACATCTCACATTACAAGATAAACTTACAATATGTCATAAATATGTTTTACCTGAGTATTATGAAAAATTCAATATTGCTGATTTAAAATTTACAGATGAAATTTTAACTTTTATTATACAACATTATACAAATGAATCCGGTGTTAGAAAATTAAAAGAGATCCTTTTTGAAATTTTGAGTGAAATTAATTTACAAATACTTCAAAATCATAATACACCCATAGATATTGAAATAACTATTAATTCTATAAAAAAGAATTATTTAAAAAACAAATCTACCATCAAAGAAAAATATATACATAAAACATCACAAGTTGGTATTATTAATGGATTATGGGCTAATTCATTAGGTATGGGTGGTATAATTCCCATCGAATCGTCATTTATGCCTTCCAACACCTTTCTTGAATTAAATTTAACAGGATTACAAGGTGACGTAATGAAAGAAAGTATGAATGTGGCAAAAACATTAGCATGGAAATTAACACCTAATAATATTAAAACTAAATTAATCAATAAATTTAAAAAAACAAAAATGCAATGTATTCATATTCACTGTCCTGAAGGTGCTGTACCAAAAGATGGTCCTTCTGCTGGAACAGCTATTACTGTTTGTATTTTTAGTTTATTTAATGATAAAAAGATTAAAAATGATATCGCTATAACTGGCGAAATTAATTTACAAGGGCAAGTAACCGCTATAGGCGGACTTGAATTAAAAGTTTTAGGAGGTATTAGGGCTGGTGTCAAAACCTTTATTTATCCCAAAGATAATCAAGACGATTTTGATAAAATTTTGAACGATACGGTTGACCATTCTATATTTGAAAATATTAATTTCATTTCTGTTAAAAATATACAAGAAGTTTTGGATATTGTTTTTATCAATTAATTATTAATTTTTATATTAATAATTAATATATACACCTATGGCTATTAAATTCTCCTTATACAATTATTCTATTTTTTTCGCTGCTTTATCTCCATTATTCATATCTACATATTTGTTATTGAATTCCTTATTTCAAGGCAATATTAGAGGAATCGTTTTTCTAATTGGAAATGCTATAGCATCCTTTTTTGGTATGGGTATAAAAGCCGCCGTTAAACGACCAAGAGGCAAGTTAAAATATCTTGACAAATATAATACTGCCGACAAATCAACTTTACCACCAGCGCACGATTTTTGTGATGTTTTTGAACCCGCTATGGAAAGTCTTAAACATTATGGTATGCCTTCTTCGCACGCTGTATTCTTTGGTTATCTTTTAACATATTTCCAATTGGGAATACAGTCTAACCCTAATAAACCTGGTATCCCTTTCTTCATACTATTGGCAATATTAGGAGGTATGGACCTATTTTTCAGAGCTTCTTCTAGATGTGATAGCGGTTTAGATATATTTGCTGGATTAATTATTGGTGGTGCTATTGGTGCTGGTTGGTTCTTTTTCGTTAAATATCTATGGCCAGACGGAGAAAAAGTAGTTTATTTCGCAAAAGATGATGTTAATTCTGAAAAATGTAAATTAGGGAAACAAAAATTTGTATGTAAGAAAAATTAATCTTCTATACAATCTTCTTGTCTAAACATTTGACCCCATCTATCCCTTAAATAATCTTTCACATTTTCTTGAACCATATTTCTTCTCCAACCATTAAAATCATGGTTCACTACATATGCTCCATAAAACTGTTGATTAAAATATATATATGCTTTCTCAATATCTATCTTTTTATATTTTAATAATATGTCTTCGCCAAATACACGATGACCTATTCTTTTATTTACATCATTATGAAACACAAACAAAAACTGTTTTAATTTTTTCTTTGTATTAACATCTTTAGCCCTTTTATTTTGTAAATATTTGGCTGCATGAACTCTACAAAATGGACACGGTAAATTCTTACATATTAATGTTATCAATCCAAATACTCCTTCATATTCTTTTTCATAAAATGATTTACTTATTTTTTCTGCAATTCCATGGAAAAAAAACCAACATGGTAAAGCCCATCTTTTTGTTGACATATTGTATAAAAAATATAAAGAGAATAATTTAATATAATTAAATGCAAGCCTCATTTAATGAATTGTTGAAAAACTCTTTAGAAAATAGCGATTCCGATGACGAGAATGAAGACATATGTCTTATTTCTCATGAAACTTTATCTCCTAATTATATTAAACTTTCTTGTTCTCATAAATTTAATTATAAACATATTTACAAAGAAGTTAGTCAGCAAAAAAGTGGGAAAAATTTACTTGAAATACAAAAATTAAAAAAATTTCAATTTAAGTGTCCTTATTGTCGCAATATTGAAAATGGTGTTTTATCTTGGAATAATAATTTCCCTCAAAAAATCGGTATAAATTGGCCCCCTTCACAATATATAAAACCTAATTTTTGCAAATACGCATTTAAAAGTGGCAAAAGGAAAAATATGCTTTGTAATCGTAAGTGTGTTAATGATTATTGCACTAATCATCAAAAAATTATGGATAATAGAAAAAATAAACCCTCGAATGTTAAATTAAAATGTAAAGCTATTACTAAAAAAGGTTCTCCTTGTTCCAGAATTGCTAAATATTCTAATAATCTTTATTGTTTACAACATTCCAAATCTATGGAATCAAATAAAGTCTGTATTCAAATCCCAACGGAAAATGTTATTATCACTATTTAGTTTAATATCCCTTTTTTTTTTCATACATCTTTTTATACTTATGAATAAATACAAAAAAATATTTAATGATTCAAAATTCATCATCATTAATAAATTTATTAAAAATATTAATCCTATTGTGGAAAAAACTTGTTTTTTGAAAAAAAATATTGTTATTTGGGAAAATCAGCAAGATGATGGTGGTAATTTATTTGTTACTAATAAAAAAAGACGTGCTTATATCCTTTTCCTTGAAGAAAATAATTTAGCAGATGTTTTACCTGTCAACTTAAAAAAAAATAAACATACTTTCCCCCCTTTTTTAAGAAAAAGACTCGAGTCATATAAAAAATGTTATAATGAACTTTATCCTTTATTACATAATCCTATTAATACTGTTTTAAGAATACTTGGTTATCGTCGGTGGGCTATTGTTGGTATTACTTTATTCTCTATTTCTCCTGGTAGTCCTGAACAAGAAATTCATCACGACGCACCTGAAGAAACCAAGCGTATTTTTATTACTATTCCTTTACATAAAACAACTATTGATATGGGTCCTACTGTTTTTTATGATGATAATAAATTAGAAGGTTTTAGAGAAAAATATATGAACGATGAAAAGGGAAGATCAGAAAGGCCTTATGGTAATATCGGTTATTTAAATGAACTTAATGATATTGAATTGTTCAATAACGCACGTTGTCAATTTCAACACGAACTTGGTGATATTTGTATTCATAGAGATATCACTTGGCATTCAGCAGGTAATAATATATCTAATAAACATCGGGAAATCTTATTTCTCGTTATTGATGTTATGTAATTATATTAGTAATTAAAATTATTTAAATATTTAATTACTAATTTTATATATATGACCGACCAAACTAGATTAGTTGAAAATGTTAAAAGTTGGCTTCAAGTTGATACTGAAATAAAACAACTCCAACAAGAAATTCGTAAACGAAGAAAAATGAAGAAAGAAATGACCGATTCACTTGTTCAAATTATGAAAAGCCAAGATATTGAAATAATGAACGCCGGAGAAAGCCAACTTATCAGAACTGAAAAGAAAACTAAGTCTGCTCTTAGTAAAAAACATCTTATTACTTCTCTATTACAATATTTTAAAGAAGATAAAAATACTGTCGCGCAATTATCCAGTTTTATTATGAATTCAAGACCTGAAAAAACTATCGAAAATATAAGACGTAAAGTTGTAAAAAAATAAACACTTTATTATATAAATGAACCATTATACACCAATTTATGATTTATCTTTTTTAAACAAAAATACCAATGATATTAAATATAATAATAATGATACTGTTTTCGTATGTTTATTTCAAATTGTTAATAACTCTTTAACTAATGTCGTTTATAAACCTTATCTTTCTTATTTATTATACAAATATCCTTCTACTTCAAAAAATGAAGACCTCATTTTCCCTTTCAAATATATCAAAAATAATAAAAATCCATTTCATATCGCTGAAAATTTAGTTAAAAATATTATTGATGGACCCATCACTCTTAAAGGTAATCTCTCTTTTTCCAATTCACATTACTTCTTTTATCAACTTAATAAACCTGATACACCTATTCAATTAATTAAGAGAAATAAACAATTATGGTGGGCTGTAATAGATGAAATATGTAATAAACGCAAAGTTCTTAATTTTACTATCGCTTCATGTTGCTCTAAGCTTTTTTATAAATTCCCTCAATTAATTTATATTAAAAATCCTAAATATGAAATCATAGAAATACCTACCGTCACATTTTATGGTGGTCCCGCTGAAATTATTCCCTTTGCTGCTAGTGTTGGAATTAGAGCTAACGCTTCCACCACATATGGATCTTTTTATTATGCCAAATCTTTTGAAGGTGCTATGCAAAACGCTTTATTTACCTCTAATTATAGAGAACGTAATATATTTAGAAAAGTTATATCTGATAAAAATGGTAAACATTTTCAAGGTTCTATTATAAGAATGGTAACTTTTCTTGGAAATAAAAGACAGATACTTTATAGAAAAACTGACCCATTTTTTTATTTTATTAATCATTATGATAATGACCCTACTCCTTCTCAAATAGAAAAACATCAGAAAAAAGTTCGCAAATTAAAAGGTAAATGGAGTCAAAAATACGACTCTCTTATGCTCTCTAATATTAAATTAAAAAATTCATCTGGTTATTTTAATCATCTACCTTATTTTGTTATCAAATCACAAAGACAATTCTCCACTTTATCTTTTCATTTAATCGATATGAAATTCACTCCTCCCATTTGGAACCCTTATTATAAAAATTACAAAATTAAATAAATTTATTATATATATGTTCGCTTTATCCGCTAGACAAATGGCTACTTTATTTGTTATCATTATTGTCGCTTTCAGTAAATTGTTGACCGGTCTTTTCCCTGATTTATTTCCTGCTAATGAATGGCTTGTTTATCAAGTTTGGACTGTTGCTATTTGGTTATTTGTTATGTTCCTCCCTAAAAGTGTCGGGACCGCCTTTAAGTAGTATTTTCAATAAATTTATAAAATTGATTTAAGATTTAATTAAATATATTATTTAAAGACTAACATGGAAAAAACTATTAATCGTAAAATCGCACAATATTCTAATCAATTCAAAGAAACTATTACCGATGAGGTAAAAAAACTTAATATTATTGATACACAAAAAGCTGATCTTTTAAGATTAATCTATGATTATAACGTTCTTGTTATTACTAAAGCAGACATAACTAAAAGAAAAAGAGCTAAAAATATTGTTCCTTTATCCGATAGATGTTGCGCTTTAAGAGCCGCTGGACAACAGTGTAGTAGAAGAAAAAAAGACCCACACGATTTCTGTGGAACCCATATCAAAGGAACCCCTCACGGTGTAATCTCAGACAAACCTCCCAAAAAAACACATAAAGAAATTGATGTTTGGTTATGTGAAATACACGGTATTTCTTACTATATTGATGGATTTAATAATGTTTACAAACATATTGATATTATGAATAATGTTACTAATCCTTCCATCATCGCAAAATATGAAAAAGATACTAATGGCAACATAACCATTCCCTCATTATTTAATCAAAAATAAACAATATAATTTATATTTTTTATTTTTCCTTCTTTTCTGGTATTTTATCTTTCACCATCTCACGTATCATCACTATCGTCGGTTTACAATTATAATACGTTCCTACATACACACCCGCCGCAAATCCTACCATCATCTGCCACATTTATTTATTAATGAGATAATAATCTCTCCCATTTTTCGAGTTTAATATACCATTTATAAAATCAAATTTTCTCTTTATTCTCATTCCAAAATGCGCAACCAACGCTGTCGTTATATGCCATAAGGCATGAAAATTAAACCCTTTCGTCTCGCATAAAAATGTATCTATACCCCATAATATACCACTTATCAATAATACAAAATTATAAATTTTCCAATCCCTCCCACTACTTACACTCATATACCTAGCGCACAACCATAAATATATCTGCAATACTATAAACAATCCCCCAAATATTAAAAAAATATCTTGAAAAGCAAAATAAATTGATATTAAAATTACAAGCCATCCATTATTTATTGTTGGGTGTATCGATTTTATAAAATTAAACGACAATATTAACATCCCTACTTCATCTGTCCATTGACCCCAATATCTTAACGTTCCATGCCACAACGCCGTCCCCAAACTTAAAAACATAAAACTAAATGCCATTTTTTTATATTTAGTAAATATCCATAACATTCCTATTAAAAAATATACCGACGCACTTATTGTATTCCAATACTCCGCAATATACATATTCTTTTCATAATTCTTTTCGCAAAAATCTATTGAACCATCCGGTTCTCCCCAATAATTTGAACAATTCATTTATATTTAAAATCATAATGTATTTAAGTCGCTTATAAATATTCTTTATGAATTATTTATATTTTATTATATATATATTATGGCATCAATAGTAGCAGAACCACCAATTATATCCCCTATAAATGATAATATTCTAACCGCTTACAACACCGCTAAGTGTAAAAACTTTATATATTTAATGACAGCTATTCATGAATCTTTTGATCAAATACTACAACTTAGACACAGTGGTCATACTTTCTTCGGAACAACTCTTACCGCATTTGAAAATGAATTAAATTTAAAGACTATTTTAAATAGGATTATTCCAACTGGTACAAATGGTCAACTTACTATTAGTGATGTTAGAGATTTTTTGATTAAAGATTTTCACGATGATGATATTAATAAGGCTAGTGGTATTATGGGTTGGGCTTGTGTCGATGAACAACCTTTAAAGGGTATAGAGGTTGTTAATCCAAAACATGATTTATTTGATAAATGGGTTTCAATTATTGGAAAAACTAACCCAGGGAAAGCAAATTACACACGATTTCTTCAACATCAAGATATTAAAAAGCATATAGTGTCATTAAATAGCAAAAATCCTACGGAATCAAGAGATTTTTTGTCCGAACAAGGATTTTCAAATTCAATAAAAACAAATTTAACTCACATGTTGAGGGATCATAATGTATTTTATCCTAACACTAATAGCACCACCTCCTCTTGGATAGGCAGAGCAAATGGATGGATGAATGACCCTGCCGTTCCAGATGACACACCATTTGATCCGAATATCCATCATATTGTATTTCAAGAAATTGCCACAGTAAATTATAGTTTATGGGAAACTAGTGATGTAAAAGAATCAAATTATCATTTATTTATGCGGGGGGCAGAAATTATTTCAAAAAATATTCCAAAGAATGATGCCAGACCATCGGTGTCAAGAGGACAAAATAAGACAAGAACTAGCATATTACCACATAATCATATATACTTTCCTCTTTCTTTAAAAGGCTTGGATGATTTACATTTATTATCATATCTTGATAAAAATAGCAATATATATTTTGTATACAATGATACACCCAACCCTATTAGTAAAATTAATACATTTAAAGCTACTTTTCCAGATAGTACACAATTAAATCGCCAACTATATCAAATGACAACAAGAGAAGAATATAAACATCTAGGTATGCCGTTAGCACAACAATACCAAAACCCTCCCAATCTTAATACAACAACGACAAGACCACCTCCAGCTCAAATATTCAAAACCACGCCGTATTCCCGGGATCAAGGTTTAATATGTTCATTATGCACAAGAGTTATTGAAAGCGCAAAGCCAGAAACAGAACCAGATGATTGGAGTTCAAAATTTAATGGTAAACGCCAATCATATGATGTTGATCACCTTCTTAATTTAATTTTTAATGACTTATTCAATTTAAATACTTCTGATGATTTGCACGGTCTTGGTTTTACCAACACTTGTGGTGATTGTAATAGAGCTTTTAAAAGTGAAAAAATTTGGTCGCCTAGCTTAGCTTTATGGGAATTATTAATTGTTAAGGCCGGATTAATCCAAAACTATAAAGATGGTCAGTATCTTTGGCCCGGAAGAGCAATGGAAGGTTTAAAAGTAAAAAATAGTTCTAGAATTAAAAAGCCATTTGATGGATATAGAGCTTTTACAATAGAAAACATTAGAAAACATTTGAACACGCAAATTAATAATGGTGGCACCAATGCTATAGAAACACATAATGAAAAAATTCCACCTTCCACCAAACCTGATAACCCTAACAAATCGCAAGGTATAACATGGAAAAATAAAAAAACCAACCAACCACCACAAACATATAATAATAATACTAATGTAGTAACCCATAAAAATTTTCAGGATATAGAAGACATTTTTTTAAACAGAATAATGACATTAATTGAATTGCGAAATAATGTTGATGAGGAAGGGAATACAACATTAGTGACCAAAGTGTTACGAAAGGAAACCGAATCACCTGGTGATGGTTTCGCCCCAATAGTATCAAAATATGTTAAAAGAATTCAGCTATGGCCACTCGCCAGTTGGATTATCAGTCTGTTACAGACATGGGAAAAGAGGGTTCCGGGCAAACAACAAATAGGCCAAATTTTTCAAAATATTTTAGCTAATCGAGAAGCCGCGAAGAGTGGTATAGGGGCGTTGACACGTAGCAAATCACTACAAAGCACATTTTCAAAGGCAAAAAAATATATGGTGTTGATAACCAATTTAAAACAAGAAGTTATGAAACTCTTAAACACAAATTCAATCTCATACCACCCACGGAAAAGTAGGTGGGTTAGTCAATTTACGACTTTGCAAAAACAAACGGAGAATGCTAAAACTTATGCAGCACTATTGAAATTAAAAAAAACTATTGGAATTCATGCTGCTAATCCTGGTTCTTCTGGTTCTTCTTCTGGTTATCATAATAATGATATTCTAAATGAGGCGGAAAAAGTAGCCCAAAAGTCATTCGGCAAACAAAAACACCAACTTACTAAAGCATTTTTACAGAGTGGTAGTACAAACTCAAGTAACTTGGGACCAGGAGAGCAATTTGCCGCAGTACGGAATGCTCACGATGAATTTAATAATATTGAGGAATTAAATACAGCTTTTATTGCTAGAAAACCACAAGGCGATGGGTCTGCTGCAGAAGATTCAAATGTTGCTATAACACAGGGAATAAATGCTTTTAATTACATTAAAACCAACATCGATCAAAACATACCTGAAAACACTATTTGTGAACAAATACGGCAATTTGCCAATCGTCATTTCGTAATTGCACTACAAACAAAAAACACATATAGACAGATAGTAAGAACAAAACGTGATTTATTCACAAATGTGCAACAAAAGTTAGATGAAATAATAAATAGTCGTATACATAATTTTGGGAATGATCAAAGAGCATTAATTCGATATTTAAGAAAAAAAGAAACACCAATATATAATAAAATTAAGGAATTGGAACTAAAAAAAAATGATATGGAGGATGAGATTCGGAATGCTACTATACAAATTATGGTTCATCAACGACGGCAGAATTATTATCAGAGCATGCAGACAGCCGCGAATGATAGAAACAGACTCTTGACACAAAGTGAAGTAGTACGCCGTATGGAAGAAGCCAGTAGTGTTACTAGTCTTGGTAGCGCATACCAGCAATACTGTTTATCAGATGATGATTGTAGAGATAATTTCAAATGTTTTAATGGTAGATGTGTATGGGCACATTCATCTGATGATGACAGTAGTGGAGATGACGGTAGTGGAGATGAAGATGGTAATAAAACACTTGAAGAACACATGCAAAAGTATCCGACATCTGAAAGTATTGCGGCAGCAAATATAAATGAACTTGCAAATAAAGCTAAGGAAGGAAAGAAAGGAAAGAAGAGGAGGAAAGAATCAGATTCCTTTAACCGCCCCCACCAGGGTCTATTGAAACGGAATAAGAGTGTAATATGCGAAGAACCTTTCTGTAGAAAAATGGCAACAAGACAGAATAATCTCACAAATAAATGGTATTGTCATACCCATTACGCAAGACACCTAAGAGGTGGGAATAAAACAAGAAAGAATAGGAGAAGGAAAAATAGAACTAAAAGGAAAAAAAGTAACAATAAAAATAATACGAAAAAACATAAGAGAAGGAAAAATAAAACTAGAAACAGACGTTAATTTTCTTTGTATATTAATTATTTAACTTGTAATAAATAATTAATTGTATAATGCACTAGCTTGTTGTTCTTTTAATTCTTCCATGACTTTTTGTTGTTTATGTTGATCGCCCCAAAAATTACTCCACCAAGATGATTTACTTTTTGGTTCATCTGGTTTCAAATCAGCTACATTTGTAGTTCCTATTTTATCATTTTCATTTACTACATCATCAGATTTATTCAAATACATGTAACCCGCTATTCCAGCAGCGGCAAATCCAGCAGTTGCAATTAAAATCGTTTGATTTTCCATTATAATATAAATAAATAAAATTATTTCTAAATCATTCCTTAGTTAGATTAATTTCTTCATTTAAATTTTTTGGAATAATCTTAAATTTTTTGATTAAGAAAAATCGTTTATATATTTTTTTTCCATCTTTTGTATATCCAGCACTTTTTCTAATTGGTTCCATTTTGTAATCATTAGACTTTAATATCTGTCTTACTAAATTTAATAAAGGCCATTTTTGTTTTTTGGGTGCGTTTGTTTGTAATGATGTTAGCATAGACGAGCTAAACATTTTTTTCAATTCCAATATATTCATCGATAAGTCATAATATTTTTTTTGACATAGTAACATTTCTCTTGGTATCATCATACCATCTAATTGTTCTATTTTATCAAAAACAAAATTACATTTATGTAAAAAATTATAAATCAATTCTTCATGTTTATTCATTTATAATATTTGATGAAATTTTTATTAAAAATAATCCGTAAATTTGAATTGGCTGCATAAAAAAAAATATTTTACTACTCAACTTTTTTGTTATGAAAAATGATAACAAAATGTGAAAAAATCAAAATCGTCAAATTTGTGTGCATAATTTCATTTTTTGCGACTACTTTTTTTTTTCTGAGCTATTATGATAATGAATTTTGCAACTACCAAAAAATGACTGCATGCTTACCACACTTTTTAGCTACAAAAATATTTGTTACTGGTTATCGTAACGATCTGATTTTCGTTCAAATCGGATCCCTTAATCCCGCTAAATAATTGAAAGTTATAAATTACTCTCTTACCATAATACATCTAAATCACTTTTTTAAAATAGTCTAAAAATCAATCTCATGAAGAAAAAAATCGTTTTTATTTGGAATCTCGAATTCAAAAGTGCACATTTATTTGAGAAAAAAATGTGCATATTTGAGTTACAGGATCTTAAACAAAACCCTTTCATGAGAATCAAATGAGATTCTTCTAGATGAATGTAGAGGAGTTTTTGAAAAAAACGAAAATATTTTGTTACCATGAAAAAAAAATAGAAAAAAAAAGGTTTAGAAACAAAATAATATCATGCTAATATAAAGCTACATGGATGCTAATTATGCTAACAAAATGCTAACCTGTGAAATTTGTGACTATAAATGCTCTCGCAAGGCTGATTACGAAAGACACCTTCTTACCAAAAAACACTTAAAAAACGCGTCAAAAAAAGCGTGCAAAACGCGTAAAACGCGTAATATTGTTGATTTCACGTGTAAGTTTTGTGGAATGAGTTACAAACATCGTCCGTCATTATCGCGTCATTTGAAAAAATGTAAAAGTGTTGAATTCCAAAGTGTTGATTATGCTAACAAAATGCTAATTTGCGAAAAAGATGCTAACAAAAAAAGCGTGAATAAAAAAAGTGTGAACAAAAAAAATGTGGACAATCCAGAAGAAAATTTGGAAAAAGATATAGAGATTAAAGATCTAAAAATTCAATTATTGGAAGAAAAATTGAAACATAAAGATGAAATTATTGGTATTTTGAAAACAAATAAAGGAAATACAACAAATAATAATAATACACAAAATTTCGATAATAATACATTCAATACGAATAATATATCTATTAATTTGTATTTGAATGAACATTGTAAGGATGCAATGAATTTAACAGATTTTGTAGACCAAATAAAGGTTCAATTGGAGGATATTATGTATCAAGATAGAACAACAAGTGCTGCTGGATTAACAAATATAATAACAAAACAATTGAAAGATTTGGCACCAACAGAGAGACCGATTCATTGTAGTGACCATAGAAGGCAACATTTTTATATAAAAGAAGGTGAGGAATGGAAGCAAAAAACAGGAGATGAGGAAATGGAAGAATCGGTTAGGAAGATACAAATAAAACAGTTGGCAGCATTAAAAGAATGGGAAGAAGAACATCCGAATTTTATGGATGATGATAGATTACAAGCCAAATATACAAAATTTATGTCAAAGATAATGTATGGTTGTGGAGATCAAGTAAAAATGACGAAAAATGTGAAAGCTGTAAAGAAGAATATATCACAGAATATAATGATAAAAGACGCAATAGCAGATTTACAAGAAGAATAAAATTGATTTAAATATTCATTATTATTTTGATTAATAATGAATATAACTATATCACATGATTATGAAAAATTAAAAGAATATTATGATAAAGAATTGAATATTGATAAAAAACTTGTAAAAACATCTAATGATGAACCAACACCAATAACTTGTGTAGAGGAGATGGTAGATAAAATACCAGAAGATTTCTGGAAAAAGGAGGGGTTGAAAATATTAGATCCTTGTTGTGGTTGTGGTAATTTTCCATTTGTAATATATCATAAATTGATAAAATATCACAGCAGAGAAACAATATTGAAAGATATACTACACTTTAATGATTTGAATATGGATAGAATAGGAGTATTGAAGAAGATATTTGATTATGAAGGACTGAATATATATACAGAGGATTTCTTGAAATTTGAAACGGATATAAAATTTGATTTGATAGCAGCAAATCCACCATATGCAAAGTTAGACGCTAATGGTAAAAGAACAGCAAAGAATCATAATTTGATAGGATTATTTATAAATAAATCCCTAGAGTTATTAAAAGAAAAGGGTTTATTATTATATATTACACCTGATAATTGGATGTCATATGCTGATAGGAATACCTTGATAATTAGATTAACAAATTTACAGATACTTCATATTAATATTCATGCGGCAAAAAAGTACTTTCCTAAGGTAGGTTCATCGTTTGTTTGGTATTTAATAGAGAACACACCATCGTATAAAGATATTATTGTAGAAGGTAAATGGAAGGGAGAATTATATAAAAGTAGTGTTAAGAGTGAAGAACGAAGATATATACCCTTATATTATAATAAAATGATACAGAATATATTAAGAAAAACATTAGATAAGACAACACTAAAAAAGTTTGGAGTAGAAACAACAAGTTATTTACATAAATATACAAAAAAACAATTTATATCAAAGGAACGTGATGACGTATATAAATATAAATTAATACATACCCCAAAACAAGTTGTATGGAGTTCTAAACAACACAAATATCAAGATGGATGGAAAGTATTTATATCGACAACTTCTTACTATGGAACATTTGTAGATAATTGTGGAATGACACAATCTATAGCATTTATCAGATGTAAAGATGAGGATGAAGCGAATAAAATAAATAAGGTATTGAAACATCCATTATATAAGTTTGTAAATGATATATGTAGATATGGCAACTTCAATAACATAAGAATATTGCAGAGTTTTCCTTATTGTGATGATTATGATAAGGTATATAAACAGTTTAAAATAACAAAAAAGGAACAGAAGTTTATAGAAGGCAAATAAAAAAGCTATCTCCAGTCTTCTTTTTTATTTTATATTATTTACCTGTTTGAACACATAAAACAGGTAAATGATCATATTTGTTATTAAACACTTTGGTTAGCATAGTTTCTTGACCACGAACTGTAGAATAGGGAATGGTTTCGGTAATACCAAATCGCGTCTTTTCTCTTTTTTCGTATTCACATTTGATTCCGTAAATTTCGACGGTAATTCCATTGTTTTTTGCAACGTAGTTACATTCACTAATTATGAAATTTGTGGTAGAACACGAACCTTTTTTCATAGCACGTTTGGTTCCACAAGAATATGACCCATAACGCTCTTTCAAAGATTTAATAGTCATGCCAATTTTTACTATGCGACCATTATAAACTAAAGTATATAACCATTCGGTATCGTTATTGCCCCAAGATTCATGACACCCTTTATAGTCTATTTTTTTACCATCGTAATCTTCGCTGTCTGTAAGATATTCGCGTTGTTTTTTATACTCTGTTCCGTCTTTTTTAAATTTTTTTGGATAGTTTTCTTCTGTGTTAAGGACACAATCAGCAACATGTATCATATCTTCACCAATAAGAGATTCAAATTCCTTAACGGTGGGTTCATCTTCAATTTCAAATAGGAATTCACCGTTGCGTGTATATAAAGCTAATTTTGCGTATGCTTCTTCTTTTTTTTCTTTTTTTGTTAATTTTTTAGTATCTGTCATGATATTATGTGTAGTCGTCATTATTAATTTCAGTTACATGACTAATTTTAAATCAATTTTTTAGTTAAATATACCAAGTAAAAAAATAATTATATATATTATATGTCAAATGCTTTAGATGTTTCAGGAATAGAAATGGAAAAAATGGAAGAAGGAGACGCTTCAGGTGTAAAATTATTAATAAAAAGGAAATCGATTGAAGATGATGGGTTTATAAAAAATGATATAGCAAAACAAATGGAATTTATTTTTGGAAATATGGCAAATAATATAACGAATAAGAAAATTGATGGTAAAAAATTACCGTTAACAATAGATGACGCAATATTTAATGTTAAATTGAATGTGATAAATTCGTTGGATATGATGGATTTTGATTCGGTAGATAATATTACGTCAACTGGAGATACTTATGGAAGAGTAACGTATAATAGAGTAGAAAAAAGTTTACATAAGTTGTACAATTCACCCGAAGAATATTATTCATCGGCGATGGATATATTAGCTAGTTATATAAGAGGTCAAAAATTGATATATATGGAAGCGAAACACGAATGTGATAAGAATTTAAATAGATTGATGTTGCCTGCTATATTTTTATCATCATTAGCTGCGGTTGCAACATATGGTCTTGAATATTACACATGGGGTACAATAGCTATGTCTGGACTAAATGCATTTATATCGTTTTTATTAGCTTGTGTTAATTATTGGAAATTAGATGCTCAAGCAGAAGCCCATAAAACATCAGCACATCAATATGATAAATTACAGTCTAGTTGTGAATTTGCGTCGGGATATTTTTTATTATTTGGAGTGAATCAAGAAAGTGAAGAAGAAATGGATAAGATAAAAGAGAGAATAATGGATATAGAAATGAAAATTAAAGAGATAAAGGCAACAAATCAATTTGTGGTTCCAAGAAAAATTAGATATTTGTATCCGAATATATATAATTTGAATGTATTTTCAATAATAAAAAAAATAACAAACTGTCAACGAGATTATACGACAAAATTGAGAGATATAACAAATAGGATACTTCATTTAAAAAGAGAGATGTTAACTGAAGATTTAAATACAGAAAAATTTGAAGCAAAGAAAAGATTAATACATGAAAATTATGAAGCAAAGGGTTCTGCTTTAACTACTATATTATTATTAAAATCGGGATTTTCTGTAATAGACCAGATATTTCAAGAAGAGATACGAATTGCTGAAATAAATAGGAGAAAATGTTTTAGTGATTGTTGTATGCCAGAAACGAAGGATGTTATAGACGCTAATAAATTTATAAAATATATAATGGATCCATTTGAAAAATATGAACCTTGGGAAGATCCACAACATAAAATAGAACAATATGATAATGTGAAAGCATTAATAGATGAATATAAAAATAAAGATTCGGAAAATAATATGAGAGATAAGAAAATTTGTAGAGAACAATTGAAAAACGTATTAAGAAGGGGTAGTGTAACACGTATAGATTTTATGAAGGAGAAAGAAAATAAATCACATTTAAAGAGAATGGCGTCATTTGGACACACGTAAAAAATATGAGTCTAACTCACTATTCTTCCCTCCTATTTAGTTAATTAATCGCATGATTTGCATTCGATGAACTTATCTTTATGTTCGGCTTCATCTTCAGTATATTTTTTCTGCGCCTCGTCCCATAATTGTTGTTCCACGATTTTTATGAGCTCCCTTTCAATCATGGTTGCATATCTGTCGTTGGCCATATACATTTCTTTGTTATATTCAAAACCATCAAAATGTTCCTCCTTACTTTCTAATGATTTTCTATATAATTTACCAGGTTGTTTTTCAACGATATTAGCTTCTATAAAAGCCTGAACGCGCTTTTTAGCCTCCTCTTTCGTAGTGTTATTGTTTCTTGGACGCCTATTAGAGCGACGGTGTGGTTGCATCATTAACATGTTGTTTTGTAGTAGTGTTTTTATAGTAATTCGTTTTGTAATTAATTTACATTTCATGGTAAATTCCAATTCAATTTTTTTTTAGATTTACCTGGAATATATAAATTATTTATTCTTTATATAATTTATATAGTATGGCTAGTTTAACAACAACAACTCAACAAGAAACAAATAATAATAGTAGTAGTAAGAAAGATAATGATAATGGAATTATGAAAATAAATTGGACTATACACGGAGGAGGTTCTGATGGTTATTATTATAATGAAGGTGAATTGGATAAAAAACTAAAAATGCATGAGGATTTTGTTAAGGTAAAAGATTTATTTGAATATATCAACAAAGAGTTACTACCTCAAGGAAAGAAGATTAAAAGTTTAAAGATTTTTAGATGGACTTCGCCAGGTGCTTCAATTGTATCAAATGAAGATATAGATGATGTATTTAGAGAAATATTTGAACATCCATATTGGCCTCAATTATATCAATCGGGCGCTTGGAAAACAAGAACTGCTATGGGAAAAAATGAGAAACATATGTCCGCAACTGTAGGGTCTGATAGTGGTGAACCAAGAGGACCTGGTGAATTAATGAAAGATTTACAATTGTTCATGTATGACCAAGCTAATCCGCAAGAAGAAAGCGATGTCTTTTTAAATGAATTATTATCCACAGAGTTTATTAATAAATACACGCAAGCAACTTCAAGTGATTTTGGTATATGGACATTACACGACCAGGGTAATTATGAAAACTCATATCCAGAATTTGAAAAACGTGTTAAAAAAACAAATTCAACATCTGTAAAACAACAAAAAACAGCAGCGCAAAAACTTCATGAAGATATTTTTAAAACGAATGTAGGAGTTGGAGGTACACCAAATATTAAGATGGCGGAAGCAATAAAAGATATTATAGTAACATTAGCAAAGAATTATTCTGCTGACGAATTTCCACAACATTGGGAATTTTATCCAGTAACTTGTTCGCCTATGAATGGTGTGGAAGGTAGAAAGACTTTATTAGAGGATAGAAAATATGATAAAGATAGATATACAACAAATGACCCAACATTTAGATTAACGGGACCACCACCAAAGCCTCCTCAACTTATTCGTTTACACACTAATGCTGGATTGAGTTTTGCTTATATGCTCAATATGGCAAAAAGATGTAAAGTATTTAATGATGGTAAAAGAAGAAGAGAAAAATGGGTTAGTGATTTTAACGGAGGGAAAACACAAGAATGGGATGAAAAAATAGAAAAATTAGACCCGCGTGGTCTTCAATTTGAAAATACATTTGACTGTATGGACCCGGATGAACGAAGACAATTGTATATGGATATTAATATGTTTTTACAAAATGTACGACCCAACGCAACGAGACAACAAGGAAATGTTTTTAATGCTATAACCGTGGTAGATGATGAAGAAGAGGAACCTATCGATTTATTTAAGGATGAGCAATTTGATAAATTTATAAAAAAATTAGAAAATCGTGTTAAATTTGATAATAGAAAATCTACTACAAATGGTAGTAGATTGGTTACCAAAATAGAAGAAAATTCCTTAGCATATATAAATCAAATCATTGATGAAGTTGATAATGTTTTATTAGAAAAGGGTATGCGTGAAAAAACATCAGAGAAGCAATCAATAGATAAAGCTAAACATGAGAAATTAAAGCAAACTGTACCAAAAATATTAAAATTGTTATTTTATGTTATTTATCAAGCTTCGCATCATGAAGATGGTATTGCGAAAGATTATGGATTAGAGTATAAATATAACTTTCAAGGTTCTTCAGGTAAGTCATCAACTAATTATTCTATGGGTGGTCCAGAATGGGGATTAAACGAGGAGTATAATTTTGGAAATGCAATTAATAAATGGGTAAAATCATTTTGGGCTGGTTGGTCATGGCGTCCAAAGAAGATGGATAGTGTTGGTGAGCAAAAAATGGCAAGGGGGGTAAGTGACCAGTTGGTATCAACTTTATTAAATAAAGGACCGTTGCCTTCAGTAGGATATGATGATTGGCAAGATAAAGCATATGAATATTTACAATATGCTGATGGTTTTGTTAGAAATCATTTTGATAAAGTTAAACATGATATTATTTATTTTGCTACTGATAGCGTTATAACAGGTACTACCGTAGAAGAGGCGAAACAAAAATTAAAAGATAAAGTAATGAATTTTATGCCTTCAAATGTTAGTAAAGACAGTTTGTTTGATGAACATTACAATAAAGCAATCAGATCCGGAACTATAGTATTTGATGTCGCTAGAGGAAAATTTTATAAACCAAAAAATGGGGGTAAAAAAAGAAAGAAGAGAACTCGTAGGAAAAGAAAGTTTAAGTTTAAATGGTCTAGAAAACGTAAAAAACAAAATAAAAAGAAAATCATACGTATAAAAAAAATCAAAAATAAGACTAATAGAAGTTATATTAAAGTTAAAAAAAGGAGAAAGAAAACACGCGGAACTAGATAATTAAAATATCATATATAAATTATATTTTAATTAGAGAAACGTGATAAATTAGATAGAGATTTTTCAATAAGAACTTTTAATTTTTCATCTTTATGTTCAATTGAAAAGGGATATGGTGGATCATATTTTTTTTTAGCTTTTTCATTTGTTGGTGGGGTCATTTCAGGACCAAAAAACTTATTATAATTTTTAAATTCTTCGATTAATTGTTTATGTTTTGTTTCTCTAGCTTTTGGCGAATCATAGTATAAACGACTATTTGCCCAAAATTGAAGAGAATATACGAATGCTATTAATCCTCCCATAAAATTTTCAAATGTGTGTCTCCATCGGTGGTAATCTATGTCTGTTTTCCAATCAAAAGTATAATTTTTTTGTGCGTCTTTCATCATTTTCTTTGCTTCTTTTTTATTGTAATCGTAACCAACAGCTAATTTATTTTTTTTCGATGAACCATTCCATTTAAGATTTGGTCCTATTACTGTATATTTATTAACAGAGCAACAACTTTCATCATCATCAACAAGAACACGATTTTTTACTTGTTCGCCTTCTATTTTAACAGCAGTATCTATTGATTCGCTGGCTAATACATAAGGGTGAGCAAAATCAATTAATTTAAAATCTATTCCTTTACCACCATTAACCAATAAAATACTACAACCGATAAATGCTATTGCATGTTGTTTTTCGCCATGAAATGCTTTAAAATTTTCTTCAATAACTTCTTTTTCAAATAGTTTTAATTTTTTACAAAATTCTTCAACGTGTTTATCTGGTGTATTGTAAAATAGTACATCATAAATAAAACCAGGATTTAAAAGATATAAATGATATTGGTCAGCTTTTTGGTGTGCTACAAATTTAGGAACAGGATATTTTTTTTGCGGATCTATAATACCTCCAATTTTTCCTTCCTTTGTGGTTTTATGCCATCCACTTTCTTTTTGAAATTTTTTACTTATATTATTTATTTCATTTACGAGAGTTGAACCTTCGGCGCGAAATCCTATTTTATTTGATATTGATTGTTCTTTATCTCTTTGTGGAGTATTTTCTACGCCTTTTTTACCCTTTTCGTGTACGAAGGCTGTTTTATATCCAATTTTAAAATCAAAATAATGAATTTTTTCTTTGCCTTTTCTTACTGTATTTTTTGCATTAGACATGGGAATATAATAATCCAATTCTTTTAATACTTCGGGGTTTTTATCTATCATGGGATTACTTGGTTTACACAAACTATCTGGTTTGAATTCAGCAATATATTTTTTAAAATTCTTAAATAGATTATTTGGATTTTCTTTTTTATATAAAAATTGATAAAATTCATATTCTGTTACGGAATCATCAACCCATTTTTTCCCTCCAAAAATATCACATTTACCACCATTTTCCTCTTGTGTAACATATATATTAACAAAAGCACCTGGATGACCGCCCATTTCAGCGGGATTTTCTGGTAAAAAAGGGTGTAAATCAATTATATTACTACATTTCTCATCTAATTCGTCGTCAATTTGAATAAAATCTTCAGCTGATGGTTCATTTCCGAAATTCTTCTTAAATTTTTTTATTTTTGTAAATGCTATATCACCGACTTTTCCATTTTGTTTTGCAATTCTTATTCTATCTCTTACAGCTTTTAATAATTTTTTTTGTTCTTCTTTTGACATTTTTTGAATTTCTTTGTCTGTTTTTTCAAGTTGAAGATAGAACATTCTTTTATTATGTTTAAATCCAATAGCACTGCATCTCTTGTCACCTTCTCGAATACCGCGATTAGTATATTCTTCTTCTTCTGTTTCATTAATTTTTTTATTACCAACTCCTTTTCTACGTGTAATCATTTGGTCATCGTCATCTTCCTCTTTTTCATATGCATATATAGAACCACTACCACATTCTGCTTCCCTAATACCTCTTTCTATTGCGTTTTGTACAATTAACCATTTACCAGAATCAGGTGCACCCGGACGTGCGTGTTGTCGTACTTCTGTTATCAATCGATTTATACTATCGCATCCATCATCTTTCATTTTTTTTTTAAAATATTCCACTTGGTTTTTGATTACCATGTTTTGAAATTCATCACTTAATAAATATCCTTCATTTTCTAAAGAAATTCCCATATTATAATCTGCTTCTATAAATTCTGTATCTTTATTTCCTTCTTCACTCATTATATATTATTAATTGATAAATATATAATAATTTAATCTATTGAATGGCATTTTTTTCCATGTAATAGGAATTGAAAAACACTAAAATTCTTACCATAACTCTTTTTTTCGTAAATAAAATAATCTATAAAACCATAAATGAATACAAAAAGTGATGCGCCTAAAGCAATTTTAATTGCCTCAACCATTCTATCATTTTCTTCTTGGTTTATCATTTCACGATTTTCCCAATATAATCTTTGTGTATTAATTAAATATACGCTAAATAATAGAGTGTATAAAATAGCATTTGGGATAAGTTTCATTTTAGATGTTAATAAGAAAACGGAATATAACAAGATACCAAAAATCATAGTATCGATTACATTTCCATTTGACCAATCTACACCTGCTTTGTCTTGTTCTTTCATATTAAATGACCAACCACCTTCTAACATAATAAATAAAAACATGATCAATATACCAATAATATGTTTACCAAAAGTGCTATTTTGTAAAAAATTATGCGTTTGACACGGTAATACTTGTGTAACATAACCACTAGCAATAACAACAAAAGAAATAAATAAGAACCCAATTTTAGAGGCTTCATTTTTAATCATATGGTCTTTTACATCCATGTATATATAATCATGTTATTTTCCAGGGATAACCAGGGATATTAAAAAAAATTGATTTTACTTTCGTCAAGGTGTGTAAATTATATAACAATTACAAGTAAAACTAAAATCATGAATACACAAACACAAATGAATACCCAAACTACATATACAGTTGAACAAGTAGCTATGATGCTACTAAATCTATCAGGTCGCGTGGATAATATAGAAGCACAATTAAGTAAAAAATCTCTTAATAAAACGACAAAACCTAAACGTTCTGCCGAAGAGATTGAAGCTGAAAAGTTACGTAAAGCTGCTGCTGCTGAAGCAGTAAAAGTAGCAAAGTTGAAGAAAGCTGAAGAGAAACGTTTGGCTAAAGAAGCGAAAGCTGAAAAGAAACGTTTGGCTAAAGAAGCTAAGAAATTAGTAGATGAAAAGCTTAAAGCTGAGAAGAAATTAGCAGATGAAAAGCTTAAAGCTGAGAAGTTAGAAGCTAAAAAGGCTAAGAAATTAGCAGATGAAAAGCTTAAAGCTGAGAAGAAATTGGCTAAAGGACCATCTCTGGATAAGTCATATACTAAAAAACGATTCAATTTGTATAGAGACCTTAAAACAAATGATCCTGATAACCAATTTAAAGGAACTAAGGGGGCATTTTTAAGGATTGCTAAGAAAAAAGATGGTTCGGATACAACAGTATATCGCGTAAGTCCTGATAGTTGGACTGAAGAGGCTATTGAGCATTTTAATTCTCTGGAAGATAAATGGGATAGGAAAACGTTACCATTCAGTCCCAATTATGTTGCTCCAGAACCAAAAATAAAGTCAACTAAAAAGAAGGCATCAAAAAAGAAAAATTCAATTAAAAAGACGTTAGTTGAACAAACGGTAGTAATTGATACTGATGATGAGATGGAAGAGGAACCACCAGCAGACTATGCTGTTCATAGATGTATGCGATTGGGTCCAAAATCCAGCGAAATTACATGGGTTCGATTTGATAGCACCAGTTCTTTGAATACTATACTTAAACAAAATGGTTATGTTCCTATTGATAAATGGGCGTGGATGAGATTTCCGGGCGATGTTCCATTTAATAACAAAGAATATGAAACAAATCCTTTAAAGCCAAAAGTGGGTAAGAATATTGTAAAGGATGGTAAGGTTATAGGAAATTGTTGCGAGTCATTCAATCCTGTTACAGAAGAAGGTAAAGATGCTGAAATAGTTCAACAAGAAGCAGATGACGAATTGGAAGATATTGAAGATGATGATGAACTTCTTATTCCAGATACATTTGATTATGATAGTGATGGATATAGACCATTTCGTGATGGTATGAAAATCACTAGAGACAATAGAGTCTTTATGAGTGATGAAGAATGTAAATTCTTAGGTAAGTATAATGAAGATGCTGATAAAATCGAAAGTGATAGTAGCGAAGATAGTAGCGAAGAGGACGCATTTGGAAGCGATAATGATATGGGTGATACAGCAGTATTTTAAGTATAATAACTAATAGGAGGGAAGAATAGTGAGCTAAGGCTCATATTTTTTATTTAGCACAGTAGTATATATATATGTCAAAAGCAGATGTTGGAGAAAGAAGCAAAGATTCAATAGAAAGAATGAAGGATTTTATGACAGACCATGGGGAAGTAAATCTTGCAAAAAAAACAGAGGAGAAAAAAGGAAATATTACAACGACATTTGTTGATACATTTCGTGATAAATATTGGCAGACATCCAAAAATTTTTTGAATGGAAATAAAGAAACGTTGGAAGAAAAATGGAACGAATTAAAAAGAAAGAGAAATAATGGTATAGATACAACGGGATTGCAGGGTTTATATCAAGCCATAACGAATAATCCGAAAGGTAGAAAGTGGGTTGATGACTTTTTTTCTATAGGAAACGCTGCTACACAAACAAGAATAGTATGTGGTATGCCGGATGGATTTAGTCAATTGGGAAAAGCAATAAAATTGGGTAGTGATAATATTAAGCAAGATTGGAAAGGTTATGGTGCTTCTGGAATACCTAGAGGCGCTGTGAAATTGGATTTAGAACCATTTTCTTATAAAGGTACGAGTAAAGATTTTATAAAGTGCCGAAAAAGACAGTGTTGGTTATGTGGAATGCCTTTATATTGGGATGCTGTAATGAAACCAGAAGGTGAGCATATTTTACAATATCCAATGATGACTTGTTTTGGTGCTGGACCGGTTACAAAACTTTTTCTTGTTGAAGAAGAAAGCGGTAAGTATTTGGAGGAAGGTTCAATTATTTCTGGATTTTATAGTGATGTATCAAGTTTAATAGATACTTCAAGACAAGGTGCATTTGTTAATTGGAAAAGAAGAGTAAGAACTTTTAGTTATGCTTGGTCACATTCACATTGTAATAGACATAAAAAAGATAAGAGTTTTATTAAAATAGGTATGAAAAATAATGGAGATATATTTTATTATATTAATTATAAAGCAGTAAATTGGTTCGCAAAAACAATATCTAAATCTATTGAAAATGAAACGCCTTTAGTAAGTGGCAGAGTCGCTAGTGGTTGGATGCAAGTATTAGATGGATTGAAAAAATCTAAAAGAGCACAGGGTGAAAATGTAAAAAAGAAAGCAAAAGCCATTGGATTTGAAAGTATTTATAAAAATATAATGAAACAACTTATACCATTAAATTTATTATTAAATCAAGGATTCGGTGACGTGATTTCTCCAGCAAAAATAAATTTAAATGATCCACAAAATAAAATCAGGGCCAATATTTATTTTAATTATAAGAGATTGAGAGTATATTTCAAAAAACATATGGACCAATTTATTCGTGGTGATAGTAATAAATCAAGAAAACACTTAGCAAATAAAAATTTATTAATGGATTTTTTTAAAACTATATTAAAAAAAAATGATAATGCTAAAAACAAGCAAAAGGCTTTATTAAACCACTGTTTTAATTATGAAAGCGATTTTAGTATCGGTAGTAGTAGAGGTGGTGGTAAAATAGAAGAGTTAGTAAAAACTAAAAGTGATTTTTCAACTTATACGTATCTCCCTTTGGCCGATTTATTGAATGAAATGACTAATTATAAAAATACAGATCCACATGAAGAAGGCGTTAAATATATTATGGATGTGGCAGATGAAACAAAAGGATTTGATGATAGTATGAATTTTAATCATTTATTAGAACAAATCGATTCAAGTGATTATGATGAAGGTGAGAGTATTGTTAAATTTATCCATGGAGCATATCAAACTCATGAAAACGAATTTAAAAAGCATAGTGAAATGGCTATGAATACCTTTATTAGCAACATGTTAATAAAAATGAAATTTGATAAATATGGAGAATTATTAGATTATATATCAGAAAATAAAGGTAAAAATCCTAATTTTAAGCGAGGTATACGAAATAATTATCCTGAAGCCGAAGAATCAATGTCTTCTATTAAAGAAGAACATGAAGCTTTGAACAAAATATTATTTGACGTTAAAACTCATAAAGAACAATTTGATAAATGGTTTGTAGATAATGATATGGTTGAAAAAATACCATATATATATGATATTGAAGGAGAAGTAAATAAATTAATAGATAAAAAATATATAACTCAAGAGATAGCCAATGAAAAATATTATGATTATTTCACAGATGATATTATTGAAATAAATGATGGAGCACGATGGGAAACATGGAAAATAAATCTTACTAATTATATACAACATCGTACAGAAACTGGTAAAATTAAAACATGGGGAGCTGATTTTGGCGAGTTAGAAGGCCAGTCATATATGGAAAAAACATATGATTTTGGCCAAACATATAGAAATAATTTGAAAATTATACAATATGCTGGTTTATTGCCACGAATGGATAACACTTCATATCGTCAAAAAAAAATTATGGATATGAAGAGAAATGAACGAAACCAAGAAAGACAGGCAAAAATGTTGGAAAATATTAAAAATGGATTGTCACCTAGTACAGATATAGAATTAAAAAAAGGGGATGGTATGCCTGAAAATTTTAGTGAACCAGGATATACAACAAAGGATGTAATTAGTCAGAGTGCTGGTCCTCAAAATGTAAGGGCTCTGCAGAAATTAAATGATAAGATCTATGATAATATGGATGTGGACGAACAGAGTGCGTTAGATGCGTTTGATATACTTGGAGAAGAAGAAAATGTTATGTCGCAACAAGAAAGGGAAGATGTTGGCGAAAAGGAAGTAGGTGAATTATTAGATGGATTAAAACGTTCATCAAGTGCCCCGGCAACTATGATGATTACGGGTACATCTCCTAATTCTCCTCAACGTGATTCTTTATTAACAGAAGAAAGAGTGACGGGGAGTAACAGATATGAAACACCGGGAGAACAAACGAGAAAAGCAAAATTTGATCGCCGCACAGGGAAGTATAAAACAGGTAAAACACCTCCGGGGGCACCAAAAAAGACGGAGGAAGACAATAATATGGAAATTGATGAGGATGATTCAGGTTCTTCATCTGGAGAATCATCAGATGTATTTTATGAGGTTCCAACAGAAGATCATATGGAGGCATTTAATCAGGGTAGTAATAATTATAGAAATTCTGGTTCAAGAGATTTGTCATCACCTACGGGTTCATTAGTAACAGAAACTAATGTTAGTGAAGATGAAACATCAAAAGATGGGGAGGATAATTCGTCCAAACGACCTGCAAAAAAACGGAAAAAGGGAGGAAGAAGGACAAGGAGAAGACGTAAAAAGAAAAAGAAAAGGACAAGGAGAAGACGTAAAAAGAAAAAGAAAAGATCAAAGAAAAAGAGGAGGAAGAGGAGGAAGAAAACACGTAGAAGAAAATCTAAGTAATTAATATATGAAATTAAATTTACTTCATTTATTAGTAATACTATTTTTAGCTTTAGTGGCTTATGATTTGTTTATGTCGGGAAGACCCAAGAAGAGAGTAAGGTTTAATTTACAACCGACTTATTTTGGAGTACCAGGTAAACGACCACCAAATCAAATGGTTAGATGGGCATATGGACGACACTAAGTAATTTATATAACTCAATAATAATAATAATAGCGTTTGCCCATAAAGGTATTAACCAAACAGGAACGATTCCAATTTCAGGTTTTTTATATGCCCAAGTGTTTTCCATGTTGCTAACAAGATGTTCGCTAAATGCTGAACCTGAACTGATAATTAGATAAACAATTGCGTAATAATAAGGAACATTAAATGTGTAACAAGAAAAGATAAAAATGATAATTAAAGCAATTAGACGAGGAGTGTTTTGTGTTATTTTATAAAAAACGTTTAAAATGGCTACATATATTAATAATAATTTGGTTCCAATTTCGGTTATATGATTGGTTATCATTAATATATGTTGATAAATTATTTACCAAATCTTCTGTTACGATGAAAGAATTTTTTTATAATTTTATTTAAATCGAATAATGTTATATCCGGCCATAATGTTTTGTCAAAGAAAAGTTCAGAATATAAAATTTTAGTAGGAAAGAAACCAGATATTCGTTTTTCTCCACCACTTCTAAATACGAGATCAATATTAGATTGTTCTCTATTATAATTTTCCATATGGTATGATCCGAAATTGGTCATATCTTTATTGTAGTCATAAGCGATAGCAATATTAAATGTGAATTTTTTCGCATCAGGATTTTGATAATTAGTTTTTAATTCATTTTGTAATTCTTGTATTATATCTTGTATATCTTTTGGTAATACATTCACATCGCCTATGAAATTAACAATTAGATTGATATTATTTTTGTATTTTTCTTTATTTGAAATGAATACATTTGCTCCAGTTGGTTCTAAATAATCGTTGGGTTGTTTAATAATATCGTAAATTTTTCGTATTAAATTGAATATAAGGGATGGTGTATTATCATTGCGATTAATATTGTCGATGGAACAAACATATAGACTGATTTCATTTATTTGTTTGAGGTATTTAAATTTGTCTGTATCATCTTTTAAGCACTTATTGATGTGTGATAGTATTAGATGGGTCCAATGTTTAGTTAACGTGTTTAAATTATAATCATTTTTTTTACACCATCTTCTATTACCATCAGGAATAATCCCTAAATGAACCATATATATATAAATAAACATATATATTTTAGTTTAATGGCGCAATAATTTATCCCATTTAAGGCCGTGTTTAAGAGGTTAGGAATTGGCTTTTTTTTCTACATATTTCATAATTGTGACGTTTATTTTTTTTTACAAAATCCTTTATAACTGCATTTAATTATTTATTTTCATTGAAAGGAAGGTATAATTTTTTATTCGCAGAATAAAAAATGCTCAGGCTCATTAGATAGGTAATCCAGTATGATACCGATTTCGTAGGAGGCGATAGGGGGATAATAAGGGGTAAAAAGGGTGCGTAATAGGGAGCGGGTTT
>Ga0315315_10000213_pt1 | contig 45869 bp, 56 predicted proteins | sample M140m3416metaG_FD_203699 | JGI IMG/M metagenome (GOLD analysis project Ga0315315, IMG submission 203699) | Ammonia-oxidizing marine archaeal communities from Monterey Bay, California, United States - M1 40m 3416 | ecosystem: Environmental > Aquatic > Marine > Intertidal zone | place: USA...
CTTGATTAAACATATCCCAATCAGCTAATTTGATTGTTGACATGTCTAAACTTGGGTCAAACGTAATACATTGCACTGGTGTAGCATCAGGGTTTCTATTTATCCTACCTATGTCAAACCTAGCTTTTATTACTATATCATAATCTGTGCCAGATTCATAACATAGGTTTATCGCTCTCTGCATAGAGCAAAAATGAGACATAACTGTTTCAGGAGTTCTTCTAAAAGGTGGGCCTGCGTTTAGTTTGTCTAATTCTCTGCTTCTACACAATGGAGAGAAATCAATTTGTTTTTGATAATAAAAACCTTTTGGCTTATATAAATCATTTATTTCTTGAGCCTTTTCTGGTTGCCAGCTATGTATATATACATCTGGCTCGCATTGACTATAAACTCTGTCTAGTAGGTGTTGGTGTCCATCTACACCTTTGGAGTTGCTGTCCTGCAGTGAGTCAAAGTACCCGTGCAAGCATAACGCAACTTTCTTATCTTGTTTCATTGAATCCAACTCCTGTGACTTGTTTTTTTATAAAGTTGTATCTATTGAGATCGGGATATCCACCTGCCTCATGTTGGTCGGGGTGGTTCTCAGGATATACACTTAACATCATTAATCCACGAGCCGCCCACTCAGGCGTGATATACGCATTATAACCTAGCTCTTCTATATTGTCTTCAGCCATTGATGTTCCCTCAGTCCTTCCAGACCACCGGATTCTTTTGAGTGCACCGGCTGCTTGTTCATCGTCAGTTAGTATCATTCCCCCCTTGCCTAGCTTGAGGTTCTTCTTAATACCAAACGAAAGGCACATTAGAGTATCCTTAATGTACATGCCTGATGTGAACCTTTTAGCGGCATCGTAGATTGGGTATGGTTTCAATTGATAAATACCTTCCCACTCTACATCTTCTAAGTAAACCGTACCGCCCGCCTGCATAATTGACTGCGGTACAGATAGGTATGTACGGCTGGGTATTGTGACATTGCCTACCTCAAGATAATCGCAGCACATACGTATAGCGTTCGTGCAGTTGTCTACAGCTACGGCATACTTGGCTCCAGTGTAGCTAGCGACTTCTTCTTCAAACCAACTTACTATCTCGTGGGGATTTCTTAACATTTTTTTACTACCACATTTTCCATTATCAAATAGTCCATTCCAGATTGAAAGAAGCAATTTATTGCATCTGCTGGTGACTCGACAAGTGGCATACCGTTTATATTGAACGATGTGTTTAGAACAATATCAAACCCATAAATCTTTCCACATTCTTGTATCAACCTATGATACCTTGGGTTTTGTTCTTTGCTCACTGTCTGCAATCTGCCAGTTCCGTCAAAGTGGACAACACCCGGAAGTTTGTCCCTAACACCTTCCTTAAACATAAAAACTTTTTCCATGAAATACGAATCTTGGTCGTTATCAAAATACTTAGATTGGCTTTCTTCGAGAACTGAAGGGGCGAACGGCCTGAAGCCTTCCCTGTATTTTATAGATGCATTAACGATATCTTTTATCTTGTCGCATGTGGGATCTGCTAGTATGCTCCTGTTCCCTAGCGCTCGCTGTCCAAATTCGCTCTTTCCTTGGAACCATCCTACTACATTTCTTTCGCTTATTTTTCGAGCTGCATATAGCTCTACGTCTTTTACTATATTGTAACTTATCTTTCTTTTGTCTAGCTCTCTGATTATTTCGTCAGTATTATATTCTCGGCCAAAATAATTTTGCTTTGATAGATCCATCCTTAAATTATGTTTCTTATCATATACTAATCCATACAGTGCAGCTCCTATTGAAATACCAGAGTCATCTGGACTTCCCCCTATATAGATAGAACTATATGGAGTCATATTGACTAATTTGCCATTCATCACTGAGTTCATAAAGAACCCGCCTGAAACAACTAAGTTGTTCGACCCTGTTTTAGCATGAAGATTAGTAAGTAGTTCCGCTATTACATCTTCTGAAACCTTCTGTAGTGCAGCAACCAGATCATAGTGATATTGTGTAAGGCCATCTAACCCACATACTGGCTGACCAAATTGTTCTACAAATTTTGCAGAATAGTAATGCTCTGTAAAAAATAGATAGTACTCGAAATAACTGAGGTCTAATTCTATTCCTATGTCTGATACTTTAACTAATGATTTGATCTTGGAGTAATATTTTTCAGGGTCTCCAAGAGAGGCTAACGCCATTACTTTCCATTCATCGCCATTTGGCTTGAACCCTAAAAACTCTGTAAAGGTGGCATAAAAACTTCCTAATGAGTGCGGAAACTTAAACTCGCTCAAAACATTTATAGAATTGGCCGACACTGACCCACACATTCCAGTGGTGTTTTCACCAAAGCCATCCGCAATAATAAAGTCAGCCTCAGTAAAATTGGAGGATACAAATGAATTGCTAAGATGTGCTTCGTGATGGTTTACAAAATGTATGTCCCAAGAGCCAGACTTCGATTCTATGCTTTGCCTAATTGAAGTTATCTGTTCCTGTTTAGCGATAGACAACTCATTCATGGATAGATAGGCTATTTTACCCCTATCCTTTAATGCTTCATTTAGAGTGTTGTCTGACTTGTACATGTAGCAGGCAGGGTTCCAACCTATGTATATATCAGTGATTTCGTCTTCACTTATACCAGCAGTACGACAACAGTAGTCTATAGATTTTAGTGGGAAATTCTTGTCCCTTTTTACCCTACTAATTCTTTCTTCTGTTATAGCACATTTTATTTCTCCGTCTACTATTAAGCAGGCAGAGGAGTGAAATCCACTAGTGTTTATTCCTAGTATAGCCATTACCACATGCACTCCTGCATTGTTTGCGGATCGTTTAATTGATCCATGTATCCTCTTCTACTACCTATTCCCGGAAGAAAAGGATTAAGCGAAGACCCTATGTCGATATACGTGTTGTCAGTATTGTGCATATGACACTCATGTATAACCATATTTGATAAGCTAGATGCGGCACACATGAATACACCGTCTTTGATCTCATTTTTATCAATGTAATCTTTAATCTCTTGTATAATTCCTGTATCGTTTACCATGCAGTTTTGTCCAACTCTAAACGAATGTTTGATGTCAAACTGAGACTCATCTAGTCTGGCGTTTTTATTGACCACCATGTACAGATCTCTAGTCTTAAGTATTGGTATTATCTCTTTAACGAATCTATTGTAGTTTGAATTAATAAGTAAGTTTGCCCAAGTTAACTTTGTTAAGTCAGACCCTGCTAGTGTTCTTTCTTTATATATCATTTGACGTGGCCACATAGACCCCGAACAACAATAACAGTTAAGCCCTTTGAAGTAATTTGGTGCATTATATATCAAAGCGCGTTGAATTGCTTTTGATACATTGATGTGTTTCTGAGGGTCAAAGTGTTTTATATCATCTTCTGCATTTGCCGCATCATGCACGATGTTCCCGATCTTATTGTGGTCAGCCTGCATTGCAACTTCAACCCCGTTTGCAATTAGCATTTCACCGTCAGAAAACCTTGAAAAGGAAAAATTCTCCCCTGTAGACAACATGTCTTTTATCACGTTAAAATCCGCTTCCATACTCTTAGAAGATAAAATACTCATGTTAGCCATTTTTAATAACTTCCTTAATTACTCTAAGATTAATGGTCTTACTGCGATCATGTTGACCAAACTTAATTTGCTCGTATAACTTCTTAATTGATGTCTTTAGTTTTTTGTTAAACTTTAGACCTAGATCCCTTTTAATCAAAGCTGAACTTGTCTTGTATGACCTTTGGTCTAACACATGTTGGTAATGTATTTCTACTTCTGGGACGGCTTTCTTTATAAGATCTACAACTTGGTTAACTGAGTAATTTTCATTAGTCACGTTGTATATCTTACCGTTAGAATTTGGATTTTCTAGACACTCGCCATATGTCATGCACAGGTCATCGACATGCAAGCAAGGTCTACATTGTTCGCCTCCCTCTACCATTAGCTTATTGTCTCTTATTGCTCTATCCAGCATTGTGTTGACCATGACATCAAGACGCAGTCTTGGCGAGTAGCCATACAGTGTTGCCGGTCGCAGCGACGTTATGCCGGTAGATCCGTATATCATATAATAGCTCAGAACGTGGTCAATCTCTGCTTTTATTTTTGCATATTGTGTAATTGGTTCCGGAATTTCTTTCTCATTTACCATTTTGCCTTGTTTTAGGCCGTAAACGCTTGTTGTAGATGTTTGTATAAACTTAGGTATCTTTTTCCTTATGCAGTTATTTATTACATTCATTACTCCATTATAGCTTACATCGTGCGTAAAGTTATAATTTATATCAGAACTTGTGTCGTTAGACAAGCAAGATAGGTTTACAACAGCGTCAGCGTTGTTAATAATTCTAGATATGCTTTTATCTCTAGTATCTTCCTGTATACACTTAGCTGTAATACCTACTTTTTCTCTGTACTCTTCTACACTATCCCAGAACCAGAACGTATCTACTATGGTTAGATCGTACTGCTCTTGAAGTATAGGGCAAAGCCTTGAGCCGACAAATCCAGCGCCCCCAAAAACGATTACTTTCTTAGACATTCTGCGTCCTCCAATATTTCTAATATTTTTTCTGATGCATATCCATCCCCGTATGGGCAAGGCAAAGCCACTACACCCTTGACCGCACAGGCTTCTACAACTTCTTTGTATATCTTAGGGAGATCGCTTGGTGATGGACACATAAAAGCAAAGTCTCCAATGCCCTCTACTCTTTCAGAGACCCTCCTGCATACTATGCACCTCTTTCCAAAAAAGCTAGACTCTTCCTGCAATCCGCCGCTGTCTGTGATAAGCAATTTACAGCGACTAACAAGGTCTATGCACTCTGCATATGGAACAGGCTCTATAACATTTACATCTGTTAATAAGTACTCATACTTCCTCACATTTGGGTTTGGATGTATGGGTAGTATAAAGTTGAGGTCAGGGCTGTTTGCCGCTAAGTCATTAATATGTATAAACCAATCTTGTATGTTTTTGTGGTTTTCTCTACGGTGCATCGTAACAAGCACAAAATCTTCTGACTTCGTTGTATAGTCTACTAAATTATCTAACACAGTATTACCGACCACATGGACACCTTCCTTTAGATTGTTATGCCTCATTACATTGTGTGCTGAGGATATAGTTGGACACAGGTGTATATCTGCCATTGAAGATATAGAACATCTATTGAACTCTTCGGGATAGGGGTTTAATTTATCAAACGTTCTTAGCCCCGCCTCAAGATGAATGATTGGTATGCCCCTATGAAAAGCGCCTAGAGCTACTGCAAATGCCGACGTAGTGTCTCCTTGAACCATGACTGCCGAGGCATCGTCTAGCGTACTTAGGTTGTCAAGAACAGAGCACACTATTGCGTCTAGTCTACATCCTCCTAAAGCGTCATCAATTTGTAGAGTTTGATATTTATAGTTTTCTATACTACTATCTATGAGTGATGTATGCTGGCCAGTAAACAGCAATTTGAATGGTATCTTACCCTGTATCTTATCTATTACAGGTTTTATCTTAATCCATTCCGGCCTAGTTCCAAATGAAATAACTAACATTACATGTCCTTTACTAGTTTATAACCTTGGGAAAGTATGAAATTCCAGTAGGCATTGGCCTGCATCGTTCCCTCTCCTGTCCTAGATGTTGCTGCTTCGTCTTCTCCATACTTAGCAGGGTCTGTTGAGCCCCACATATCTTTGTCGTCTACTGGGTGTGGAGGAACGTATGTGTTCAATCCAAAATGTTTTTGCATGACGTAGGAAAAATGCATATCTTCTCCTCCGTATTGAAGAGGTGTGGATGGCATTTCTGCCCAGTAGGCCCTAAGCCACTCTCTTTCAAAAAACCAACAATGTCCCATTATATCCACCTGTTTTATTTCATCACTTGGGCTGGCTGCACCGAAGGCTTCGTACTGACACATTGGGTAGTTGTTAAAGTCTTCTCCCGTCATTCTAACGCCACGGCAACCTAAAAGTCCTGTAGACTCTTCCATAGTTACAAGGCAATTCTCTAACCACTTTTTACCCGGAATTGTATCATCATCAAGGACACAAATAAACCTAGTCTTAGCGTTGAGTGCAAATGCAAATCTTGCCCATACCCCAAGGTTCTTATTACACATACCAGCGGTTACATTTTCTACCACTTCTTTAGGAAATTTGTCGTAAGAATCTTGATGGAAATTAGTCCACAGCATTACATCCAAATCTTCAGAAACTGTCTGATTCATTACAGAATCGTATTGTTCTTTTAATGCTTCAGGCCTTCTATAGCCATTTAGTATTACTGTAATCACTGATAAACCCCTTTATAGTTTTATCCATTCTCTCGCACAAATCTTCATGGCCCAGAAGCTCCAATATCTGTTTTGATCTATTCAAACAGGTGTGCTTTTCTATTACTTTATTTTGCCACTTGTCATTGTTGTCACCTAGTATTTTGTTGATTAATGCATCCAATTTTTCTTGTTTAATCTCATATTTAGTTAAGTATTCTACATTGCCATTTGCTGCTACCGTATCAAAAAAATGTTGATTAATTCTTCCAGCCTTGAAGGTGACTATTATTTTTCCATAGTTACAGTAGAATGGTGCCGCCTGTGGTATTGTAGAGTTTATGTCAGCCCACTGCTGGTCTTCAGACGTGGAAATTTTATGCCAACTCTTGACCCCTTCTGTCATAGATAGCACCCTAGACTTTGGTTCGTAATCAGATACTATTGCCATTCCTATGTCAAAGCTTGGCACTGGCTGGTTAATAGCAAAAATATCTGCCCCATTCAGCACGCTATGGATTTTTATATTTCCTTTATGCTTGATCGACTCTTTTGGCTCGTTCGAGAAGAAAAATGGACAGTTAATATTTCGTTCTTTAACATAGCTCTCCAAGTTGTCTAGCTCTTCTTCAAGAGCTCCTGTTACATTTACGATTAGCTTTATTCGATTATTGCTTGACAGATATTTAAACACGTCCGCAGACAAAAACATGTAATGCGAAATAACCAAGTCTGGCTTATAGGTATCCATCTTATCAAACGCACTCATTCCATCTGACCACACCTGTGCCTCTAGCCCTATCGTTGACAGCGACTGAGCAAGGTAAAGCGCCTCAGTGCTCTCACCATTAGCGTAATTTTGTATTAGTGTTCTCATTTAATTTCCTAACCTTATGGTATGTTTTTATATTACTAAGTTTTGTAAGCGGTGATTTATTGTTTATGATAGATCTTATTTCGTGACTACTTTTTATTAATTCATTTAGCCCTTCAAACATAAATTTATTTTTGTAATCTGGCTCTGATATAATCCTTCTAAGATCCTCAGCCATCCTTCTGCTGTTAATAAATAGTATCTCTGACCATGTATTGTCTATGCCATAACAAAAGTTTTCTATGGTTCCCCTCTCGTTCACTGTGGCTCCGACCTCCAAATTTGTATTAGGTTCTTGTTCAGATATTATAAAGCTACTGGAGAATTTAATAAGTGATAATACATCTGGATTAAAGATAAGCTCGCCATTCATAATCAATATACGACTGCTAGTTATATTATTGAGGCATAATCTCAAACTTTCACACGAGTTTGAATTTTCATATAGCTGATTTTCTACTATCCTTATATTTATATTCGAGTGCTTGTCCCTGATATACTTAACAATTTTATTCGCATCAAACCCACTACATAAAACAATTTCAAAATCTGAGAAGGCACTTTTGATAGCGTCTATTTGCAGATCTATCAAGCACCTCTTTCCTATCTTTAGTAGTGGTATCGGCCCATATGATTTCATCCTATAACCAGATTTTTCTGACAGCAGCACTATGCTTACAAACTGATCTACAACTCTGTTATCCGGTGAATCTTTAGGCGAAACTATAAAATTGGTTTTTCTTCTTGGCATTATTTATCCACTAAATAGTCAGGTGTAAATTTTGTTTAATAGCTTCTTCTCTAACACCGTCTACCATAAGGGCGTAGTCTTTATAGTCCAGATACCTAGCAGAGATAACTTTTCTAAGTATATATGAGTTTCCTTCAGATTCGACAAAGACATACTTTGCCAACTGATTATTCCACGAGTCATTTATATTCTTGAAGCAGTTTTTTCCAACGACCTCTCCGGCTTTCAACACACAACAAAAATTGTCTGAGCTTTTTGTGTGCCTAAATGGCTCCCTATCTAAATCAGTGTGGTCTGATGTTACAATAGCCATAGAAGTATGGCCTGAGCTGACTAGTCTGTCAATACCCAAGCTAACTTCTTTCCTCAGCTTCAACTCTTCTCTATAGTCATGACATATGATAACCCTGACTCTTTCAGGTTTATAGTCCGAGTCTAGTATTGAGTTGACAGTCTTTAATATGTCTCGATTATTTTCGTCGCAATATACTATTAAAGCAAAACGTTTAGTTTTATCCTGTTCAATGTCTTTAAGATTTTTTTCTGAGCCTTCTAGAACGTAATAATTACATGCATCTCCTATCATGTAGTATTCTCTGTCTTCGTCCTTGCAATGGCGTATAGATTCAAACTTATCAAGCCTTCCTGCCTCACATCCGGTTTGAACCTTCTTTTCACCCCTGTCTTCATAGATAGAAAATTTGCACTCTCTACATGAAGTAACCGCAGACGTTATGCCGTTGTCACTATGATCTTGTGGCTTCGATTTCATAAGAATCTCCTAAAATTCTACTTGTCTCAATAGTCAAGCCACATGATCGCAAGAGATTTTTGGTGGTATTAAAATCAAGGCAAGATCTAGACCCGTATATAATGTTATTTGCCGTGCCGGTATCTACAGCGCCTCTCACTATATTTCGTGCCAGCAGCCTAATGTCCAGCCCTCCTATAACGAGCTTGCCGTTAATTCTCATTTTGCTACGCAGGAACTTAACTAAACCTTCTACGTGCTCTACGGGGATTGCGTTAAGCATGTCTGAGGCCATAATGAATGTACACTCATTGTCTGCTACATCGCTAAGGTCAAATGCCCCATCAATTACTTCTACCCTCTTAAAGCCCTCTATTGTCTCTTGCTCGGGAGCTACTGCCATATGTATTTTCATTTTCTTACTCCATAAGTGTAATCAAATAGTTCTTTCCAGTTTTCTATAAAATTTTTCTCAGAAAACTTTTCTATTACAGTTTTCCTTGCGTTTTTTCCTAAGTTCTCTCTCAGTTCGTCGTCTTTGAGAAGTCTTTCTATTCCTGCTCTGAGTTCGTCCTCGTTGTTTGAAATAAGTCCGTTCTCCTCGTTCTTAACTATCTCTGGTATCATGCAAGTAGCAGTTGTGACCACTGCACATCCACACGCCATAGCTTCTAGCAGCGAAGTTGGAACTGGGCTAACAGTCGAAGTATTTAGAAATACTTTAGCCTTGTTGTACTCTGAGACAAGTTCTTCTAAAGAATCGGCAGGCTTGCCTAAATCGCCATTATCTCCAACTAGGCGTGTCTCTAGCCCATCGGTTACTCTTTGCCATCCAGAGAAATTGCAGCAGTAATCACGATTGGCAAAATCATTTACTACACTCAGAACATAATCCTCTTTGTCTGAACCGTTGGGCTTAAAGGTCTCTGAGTCTACGCCATGATGAACCACTTTCACTTGGGGCGCATCCACTAACCCCCACTCATCTCTAGAATATTCAGAGATAAATACGTTTACATCTCCTGCCATTGTCTTAATTTCATCCAGCCATTCTTGTTTTAAGACCGACGTAGGAAGAGTATGCTCCAGAGAAATGATTGGGATACCAAGACGCTCCTGCAAAAGTTTTGCGGTTTGGAATTGACCGAACTTACTTTGTGCTAATATGAAATCAAACTGTATCCCATTGTATATAGCATTTTCTGGTAGTATATAATAATTATCTGGCCTTTTAGCGTAATCCTCATTCCAAGTCTTCAACCCTTCCGCCCTAAAGGCGTAGAAGTCATGGCCGGTCTTCGCCAACCCAGATTCATATCTTTCGTGGGTTGGAAAGGTTAATATATTATATTTGTCTTTCTTAGTTTCTGAAAAAACTAAGTCTATAATGTTTTTAGATTCTACCGAAGGTGGTAATACTGGAATCCTCATATGATTAGTTGGTGGTTTCACTTATATACTCCTTCATCATATTTCCTACAGATTCGTAAGAAAATTCGTTAGCTCTCGTTAAACCATCTTTACCATCTGGTTTATTTTCATAATAATATCTCATAGCTTTTTTGATTTCTTTTTCGTCGGGAGTAAACCAGTTTTCTCTCCCCGTAAAGATTTCTTCAAACGCGGCGTCGGGACATGTACAAACTGAATATGAACCTCCAACCGCCCATCCTGTGTTCTTGTTAGATTTGTCTATGAACGATGATGGCCCTCCAAAGTCGCTACATATCGGAGTGTTTCCAAACGCCATTGCGTCAAACGCTGGGATTGACCAAGCCTCTCCATGCGAAGGAGATATAAAACAATCTGCGTGCTGATGCAGCGCATACAAGTCATCTTCTGGGAGTCGGTTTGGAATTACTGCTTCTTTCTTGTACATATGCGGATCGGTATACATCCTTAACATACCCTTGACATTGCTGGATAACCTGTCAAATTCTTGGTGAACTTGTTCTGGGGATAATCCAAATTTGCTTAGTTTACATATTAACGACACTGGTTCTGAAATATCAAACTCGCTATGGAAACAACGTAGAATACATTCTATATTCTTTCTGCTGGCCATATCTCCTATGAAGTAAAAGTTGAACGTGCTATCAGTTTCAACGTTGGATATTTTGGGATACTTTTTGCTGTATTTATCCATGTCAAAAGTATGTGGTACAACCCTACATCCTTTCTCAAATGATATGCCAGCATTATGTAGCATTTCCCACATCTGCACGTTTGGAACCCATAGTTCATCTACATTTCTTAATTGCACTGACCAAGGTGTAGGCGTTATGTCCTCAGATTCTGCAACAAAAAAACCAATATTCTTTTTGAACTTATCACTGCCGACTAAATGGTGTGGCAGTACGTGTTGTATGCAAACATCTGCACCCCTAACACTCTTTTGTTCAAGCTCTAGTATTCTCTCTGGCACTTCTCCTGAATTCCCCGTTAGGGAAATGTTTCTGCAAACGACATCCACGCCTACGCTGTCAAGAGCTAGTATATAGTCTATAGCGGCTTGAGCCCAACCAGTTGACTCTTTGTAATGCGCTAAATATAATACTTTCATTTTATCCTCCTATGAACACGCTGTGGATAGTTCTATAAGTATCCTCGTTTATCAGATTTCCGTTCGGCCCCTTTAAGAAGGGGTACTTCCTGCAAAAGAAATCTTTACCCGTGTCAATGACCTGAAAATTGTTAATCACCCACTTTAATGCGGATTCTGGGTCGTCAGGAACTTGGTAGTCGTAGTCTAGACTAATATCAAACCCCTTTTGCTGTAGAGCCTTCACAAATATGTACTGCTCAGGCCTATACTTCATCCTCTTGGGGTCTATCGTTCCTACGTTAGTAACTTCTATCTTTTCTGGAAGTATATATTCGTTTTCTTCCTTAACCTGTAGTGGTATATTATACAGTGTTTTTAAGTCTTCTGTAAGGCCTAGCGCCATCCAGTCTGACGGACAGTAGTAGAATCCAGATTTATACGGATTACAAAAATGATAATTTGAAGCGAGAACAAACCTGCTAAATAGCTTATACTTAGGTAGTCTTTTTGGAGGCGTAGAGGATAGGAGTTTTTTTTCTATGAACTCCATTATGCCGTCTTTTCCCGTGAAGATAATGTCATTTCTTATCTTGCAGGAAATATCAAATCTAGCTTCATTTACCGCTTGACTACTGAGGATCTGTTTGTTTACATTCATTTCCTCTTCATATCCAGCATCATAAATTTTATCCACATTAAGTATTTTTCTACCTTTGTTTGTCGTGGCGAGTATGATTTCTGAGTCTGGAAAAAATTCTCTAATAGAGTCTACTGTCATTTGTGTTGCAGACTCTACTGGCCCTTGCACTATAAAGCTAATCATTTCTTAGTCTCTCCATTCTTGTTTTTTCCCAAGTGTTTCTTCTGTCGCACAGCGCTCTCATGTGTTGATACGCCATGTCCAAATCAAATGGAACCCTATTGTTTACACCGTCAAATATAGCGGAGCTTTCATTGAAATACATTCCTCCAGTAGTGCCAGTTGAACTCTTATAGGAAAGGTCTCTAATAAGTCTAGCGTGCATCCATGAGCCAATTTTTTCTGGCTCTCCTAATACAGATGTTATTAACCAGCTTGCTAACTGATCAAACGTTGCATCCTGCGGTATTTCTTCCGGGTTTGGCTTTGGATCTGGCGTAAAAAATCTGGGAGGAGACAACCAAGAATCTGTTATCTCTACGCTGTCAAAGTATTTTTCCCACATCTTCCCACTTAGGTGCCACTGATATTTTTCCTCAAAATTCTTTCTCGTTAGTTCTCCTAGCTGATTCCTCTCAGACTCACTCAAGGCAAAGAACTTAGCGAATTCTTGCGCAGTCAAGTCGTTATCAGGGACTGCTCTATAGCATCCAGTTTCTAGCTCCTTGTATAAAGCTTTAGGTTTTAGTGGCGTACCTCCTAATTTTCTAACTTCGCTCTCCATGGCTGAATAATCTGTTGCCATAACCGGCACGCCGCAGGCTGCAGCTTCTACTTGAGGTAGACCAAAACCTTCTGAGTTAGCGTACTGCACGTAGAGATCAAATGAATTTATTATGGCCGCTAAATCTTCATAGGATGCTCCGCTTTTCACGCTGCTTACGGATGCAGACCTTCTGCCTGTAAATGGAGACTGAATTAACGCGCCTTTAAAAAGAGAAGGAAAGGGTTTGCCAGTATCGCCACATATATATGTAAGCATCACTTTAGATGACAGCTCATATTGATGTATAAGCTCAGGTATATCCCAACCCAAATCTGGATAGCTCGTATGACAGTACAAATAGTAATTCTTATCATCTGAGGAGTCCAAGAATTTCTTAAATGCTTCAAACAGGTCGGGGAACAACTTTCTTCTCTGGTTCCTCATAACCGTGCCAATGATTTTGTACTTTGGGTCTATGCCAAGATTTACTTTAGACATTTCTTTATCGCCGTATGGACGATATGCCGGATGCGCAGAAGGTGGCGAACATCCTATGTAGTTGATTTTGCCCCCAGATTGTTTCTTTAATATGTCGCCAGCCCAGTCAGAGTACGTTAAGCAAGCGTCAGCAGATTCATAAGTAGCTATCCACTGTCTAGCCTGTGGTCTAGCGTCCACCGTGGGCATGATGCACCACTTAAAGTATGGCCTGAATGGAGATCTCTCAGCGAAGTCTAACATCCAAAAGTCTCTAATGTCACATACGATGTCAGGTAGAAAATCTAAGCATACATGTTCAAACATAAATTCGCCAAATTGATTTGTCGGCTTGGAATTATATTCGTCTTTTATTGCCTGTGACGATTGTTCACTTGGCATTGTGCCATAAAACTTCCAAGGCAAGCCCCGACCTTCTTCGTGTTCTGTATTTGCATATGCGCCAAACTCTGCTATGTCATATTTTCCTGTAGAGTGTAGGTAGGTTAGCATCTCACGAACATAGGTTGCATAACCAGTATTTAAAAAGCTAGCTTCTCCACAAAATAGTATCCTTTTCTTACGCATATGATTCCTCCTGAGAGCTATTTATAAAGTCGAATTCATTGACCCTGAATACAATTCCCCTTGCTCCTTTAGCTGGGTTTCTAGCTGAAGCATGGATCTGGATTTTAACACCCTTCTTCGCAAACTTTGCTATGGTCTCTGCTCCGGTATGCCACGCCTCACAGTTTAGAAAAGTTGATATTCTACTCTTCTTGCCTGTACTTTTTGTAGTCCTATAGCTATGTACTACTACTGTAAACTCTGCTAGGCTTACACCGTCTAGATTTTTTATTTTGGGGTCGTCCACCACGTACCCAGAAAAACAACAAACGTTCATCTAATTATCCTTTAAATAATGTCTCACTCTATATTAGTATTTTAGGGTGGCAAAAACACATTAAATTTCAAAAATATTGCTAACTACAAAACTAGTGTCTTGTTTTGATACCGATCCGCTAAATAAAAGGTTGTTACCCTCGTACAACCAGTGTTGGAATTTGTCTCTACATTCAGGAAAAACTATCACACTATCTAGTGAACAACTATCATCTTCGATAGTAAGAAAAGACATATACTTGCCTTTTGATTTTCCTCTCTTAATCTTATAATCAGCAACCCTTTTTATATTACCGGCTACCATCATATTCTTACCTTGTTTCCCATCCATTATTTCTTTACAGCTTGTGTTTGCTGCTGACGTATCAGAAGTTTCTATCTTAGACATCGAAACTGGGCAGCCTAAAAACTTTACTTCTTGATCTACAATCCAGCTAGGATCGTCTGACAGATCATAAGGAGGATTTGCCAAGAAATGAATTTCATTTTTTACATGCTGGCTTCTTGCTTCTTTGCTGGTTCCTCCGCCCTGCTTTTTAGTTGGTGCTAAATCTTCCAAGCAGTCTGATAATGTCTTCCATCTTTTAGATGCGTAGTTTTCCCGAACCCAAGTAGACTCTGCCTTTGTAAGCCCTCTATAAATTTCGTATTCATACAGCGCTCTGTTTCTTGTTATTTTATCTTTGAACCCTCTAAAGAAACCAACTGAGGCCAGAGCTTTGAACGCAGTTGAATTTATCTTTGTCGAAAGGAATATCAATACTTCCATCCAGCTAAGGCTCTTAGCCTGCTTGTTAAGCTCCTCGCACAACTCTCTTACTGCAGCCATAGCCTTGTCACCAGTCTTTCCGGTAAGTGACTTTATGTCTTTGATACCAAAGTATATAGCGCCTTTGTTCATGCTGAACTTTTCAGAAAAGTTTGTGATGTTTGGCGTCTTCACTGGTATGTCAAATAGCTTGGCATCTCCAACTAATTCGTATACCTCCTCGTGAGCATCTTGCTTTTCATTTGCATGGTATAGATACGCTAGAAAGAATTCTTTTGTGTTGTGAACCTTATGATGTGCACTCCAATAAGAACACATTCCGTAAGCAACTGCGTGCGATTTGTTGAATGAGTAGCGCGAAGACTTTTCAATCCAACTAAAGATTTCCTCTGCCACCTCCTCTGGTACAATCTTTTCAGCTTTGCATCCTTTAATAAAATCCTTTTTGACCTGCGCCATAAGGTCTGCTTTTTTCTTTCCAATGGCTTTTCTTAACACGTCGGCTTCTTGTAGGTCAAAACCAGCAAGCTTTTGTGCTATTCTCATAGACTGTTCCTGATAAACCAGTACACCATAGGTTGGCTTTAACACATCTTCTAAAGACTCGTGTAGGTATTCTACGTCTTCTAACCCATTTTTTCTATCAATGTACCTTTGAGTCATAGACTTGCCGTTAGAAATAGCTTTCAGACATCCCGGCCTAATTAGTGCGATCAAGGCTGACAGCTCTTCCATGTTGCTTGGTTTTAGTTTCTTAGACCAAGACTTACCAAGGCTACTTTCTAGTTGGAAAACACCCTTTGTTTTGCCGTCGTGGAAAAGCTCCCAAGTTTTCTCGCAGTTGTAGTCAATCTCTTTAGACATATAATTCGCCGTCCGCAAATGCTTTATCAATTTTTAAGTTTCTATAAACAGCCCTGTGAGTCTTCATAAATTTAATCATGATGTTGGCTGTGTCTTTGACATCCTGTAACGCATCATGGGCGTTTTCTTTACTAAGGCCCATTCTATCTCGCAGTGAGTCCATGCTAATTGACCTGATAGATGGATCTCCCTCAGTCCACATGAACATATTGTCCATCATGTCAACCTTATAAATCTTATTAAAGAGCTTGTGCTGCTGCCTATCGCTGTCGAATGGCCCGTATTCTTTGCAAAGTCTATTGACAATAATCATATCAAAGCCAATGATATTAAACCCTGCTGGAATTGGAGCAAAGAACTGTGTGCCCTTCCAGTTATATTTATTTACAAACGAACAGAACTTTTTCCACACACCTTTTGGCAACGGAGCCTTAGCAAGAGCTTCTCTAGTTTTACCTGTGATCCGCAATGCTTCATCCTCAAGAGGGTCTAGTCCCAGCTCGATAGCTTTCTCGTCATCAAGAATTGGCCTGATTTCACTATTAAAAGTTCCCTTCAATTTGAAGTTGCGTCCGTCCAAAGCAAGCGCAGCTATCTGTGTTGGCTGGGTTTTGTTTGGATTTCTTGATCCTGTTTCAAAGTCAAAAACAATATAATCTCTATACGACATCTAAAAATTCCTCTATCTTCATAATCTTATCTAATAAGTTAATTCCAAGTACATCAAACTTTACATATCCCAAGCTTTCTAGATCAGTCATTTCAATACCTACGATCTTTTCATTGTTGTTCCTCTGTGGAACCATTGGACATGCTTCTCGTAAATTCTCAGATGATATGACCACGCCAGCAGCATGTTTTCCCTGAGTTTTGAAAGTTCCCTCTATGTCGATTGCTTGTTGAAAATATTTTGAATAGTCTCCCTCTAGCTCACCTTTAGAGTTAATAAAACAATAATCCCTAAGCTCTTCTGCGTTGTGTATTAGGGCAAACTTGATAATTGATCTGTCCTCTTCGTCCATGGCTTGCAACTGGTCTGATACATCTGCTTCATTAGGTATGACTTTAGAGATTTCATTCATCTCTCCAAATGAGCAGGCCTCATTCATGCGCAGGATTTCTTTGATTGCGCTTCTTCCCTGAAGTCTACCAAACGTGAGCATTTGGCTAACACTATCGTTGCCATACCTGTTCTTAAGGTATGATATAATTTCATCCCTCTTCTTTCCGGGCACATCAATGTCAATGTCGGGTAGTGAAACGTGATCGTCTGTGTTTCTTCCGCTATTGTAAAACCTTTCAAATAGTAGATCAAACTCGATTGGATCAATTTTAGTTATGCCAATCAAATATGATATTAAACACCCTGCGGCAGATCCTCTTCCGGGGCCAGAAAGCCAACCCGAATCGTTCACAAAGTTGATAATGTCTCTTACTATTAAGAAGTAACCAAACAGATTTGCTTCGTTAATTACCCTGAATTCCTCTTTGAATCTTTCGAGATACTTTTCTTTCTGTTTTTCGTCTGATACTTTGCCTGCATTTATTAACAGGTCGCGCCAACCTTCTCGGCAAAGTTGTTTTAGATAGTCTTCTTCAGACTCTCCAGTGGGCGTTGAAAACTTGGGGAGCGATGGCTTTCTTAGTATATCGTAGGTTTCGCACTTACCTAAGATTTCTGAAACAGGATTTTGCTCATCCTCACTAAGAAGCTCACAAGCTTCTACTCTATCTACGACGTGAAATTCATTGCTCTCAAAAAATTCTTTGTTGTCTACGTCGTCGCCTGATTTGATTGCTCTTTTAATTTTTGGCAATGTGGTTTTCATGCTAGAGCAGAGTAGAATTCTATGCAGCTCAGCCTCTGGCTTGTCTACATAATATGAGTCTTTAAGCCATGCGGACTTTTTATAGAAATCATCTCCTTTGATAGGAGAGAGTGCTTCGCTAGAAGAAACCGATATTAGGTTTTCGCGCGCACACACAGAAGAAAGGAACTTTTTATTTAGCTGGCCTTCCTCATCTATACTAGAGATAAGCTTGATGAGGTCGAACCAACCGTCTATATTCTTGGCAAAAAGAGTAAACCCATCGAATGAACAACCTATTACAGGCTTTATTCCATGCTTTTTGCAAGATTTTACAAAGGCTACAGCCCCCGATACCGACTTGTAGTCAGCAATGCCGCACGCCTTGTATTTATTTTCTTTACACTTAGATACTAGCTGTTCTGGTTTAGAAAAACCTTTTAGTAAACTATAGTGTGTATAGTTACACAATGGAGCCCAATCCATAATTATTCCTTCAATATTTATTTTCAATGTTATTGTGCTATTATATTATAGCAGCTTGATAGTGCTTTATGCACATTATTTTCTAAGAAAGAGAGAATCTCCACTTATACCTTGTAATTGATACTCTCTGCTGTGTTCATAGAACCCAAGGTCTTCTAAAAATTGTTTTATCTTTAAGAAGTCTGTTTCTCCTTCGTAAAGCAAAATGTTCGTAGACCACTCAAAAACTACTGCCTTAGTATTGCGTAGCATGTTGGAGCATCCATTTAGCACGTTTTGCTCTGCACCTTGAACGTCCATAAATAGAGCGTCTATACTTGGTATACTGTTGGCACTGCAGAAATCTACAAGGCTTGTGCATGGAACATCTAGCTTCTGTACTGTCTCTTTGACACGAAATAGTTCCTTCATGCCCACTCCAAGGCCCATTACTGACCCTTGTCCAGTGTACTGGAAGTTCATTCCTTTATCCAGCTCTTCGTGAGGTACAGACTCTACATCAAAAAATCTGTTAAATGATACCGTGCCGGTGTAGTCGGTTACAGCTACGTTATATAGATGCGTGTTTTTATCATTACCTATATTCTTATAACACGCCTCGTAGTTATGAGGATCGGCTTCAAACGCATAGACCTGAGCGTCTGGCCACACTTCGAGCATTTTAGGAACATCCATTCCAACGTGCGCGCCGATCTCAAATATATTGCCTATAGATTCAAATCTGTTTTTTATATCTTCTAAAAATAGCATGTCCTTTTTTGTCCTTCCTGTCAAAGTTCGGTACTATATATTATAGTGATCCTCAATGTATAAAACACTAGTTTCCAAGATATTTTATAGTTTTTATGGGACTGTCTTGAGTTTGGTTATTCAGCTCATCGCACGCTGGGCACATGTCCTGCTGTCCGGGCAGGTGTACTCCAATCCTATGATGTGTTAGAAGTATGGCCTTTAGGATATGCGTGTCTCTAGATCTGGTTTCCTGCATTAAAGTTTGGAGCGCAGGGTCTGAAACCATAATAACATCAGGCTCGTGTAGCTCTTTATACATCCAACCATTAAAGCCTAAACTTACTAAATTGATAAATACGAGTACATAAACAGCGTTCTTGAAGAAATTCATTTTTACACCTTAAGAAAATAGGTCAGTGATTATTCTTCCTGAATTAGCTATTTTCATGGGTCTTCCGCTTTTACTCGTAAATGTAGTAGTCATAGATATATCAAGAGCTTTACATACAGATGCCATAACGTCTTGTGAACTATATGGTTCTGTTTCAACCCGTGTGCCGTCTGAGTTGGTTTCGCCAATGGCAATGCCACCGTTCATGCCAGCTCCTCCAACGACAACACTCCAGCTTCGTGCCCAGTGGTCACGTCCAGCATTTTGGTTGATACGAGGTGTGCGACTAAATTCGCCCATCCAGATTATAGCTGTATCCTCCAGTAACCCTCTTTGTTCTAAATCCTCTACTAAAGCACTCATGCCTTGATCTAGCATGGGTAATTTGTTGTCTCTTAGTGTTGGGAATATGTTCTGGTGATTGTCCCAGCCTCCCAAATTTACTTCTATAAAGGGGACTCCAACCTCGACAAGTCTTCTAGCCATTAAGCAAGACTTGCCAAAGTTGTTATCTCCATATCTATCTTTTACCGTTTCAGGTTCTCCAGCCACCTTGAACGCTTCCATTTGTTCGCTGGTCAGCAGGTTAAATGCCTGTCTTAGTACATCTCTGTGGTCGCTAGCTATTGAGCCGCGCTTCTGATTTATAAAACCGTTTTCTATAACATCTAAAGCATAGGCTCTTTGGAAGAATCTTTGGTCTGCCTTTACGTCAAGGTTACGAACTTGTCCATTGCTATTAACTACAAATGGCGCATAGTTCATACCTAGAAAGCCTGCTCCAATACTTCCCCCTCCCACAGAGACAAATTGCGGAATTTCTAGATTGTCACGCTTGAGCTGATGCGATAGCACAGCACCGTAGCTAGGATGCTCAATACTAGGGTTGGGAACATAGCCAGTGTGCATATAATATCGCCCACGCATGTGGTCAGCTTCACGAGTGCTCATGGATCGGACAATGGCCATGTGATGCATTTGCTTTGCCATCAATGGCATGTGTTCACAAATTTGCACATCTCCTGTTGTGGATATTGGTCTAAATGGCCCGCCTGTCGGCGCTTCTGGCTTTAAGTCCCAAATATCCATCGTCGAAGGGCCACCACCCATCCATAATAATATAGCCGATTTATTTTTTTTCCTCAACTCGTCAGCGTTTGCGCTTAATAGTTCTACGAGGGGAAGTGAAGAAAATCCTGCTAAAAAACTTCGTCTGTTCATTGCGTTCTCCTAGTCTTTGATTCTTGTTTGATCATTTTTAACATCTTGGATAATAAATCTTTATCTGGTTTTATAAGCTCATATTCAAACTCGTGAAAGTTTGTTTCCACAGGCGGAAAAGTGTCTTTGATATAAAACTCCAACATTCTTTCTGCGTGAGAAATATCTACGTTGTGGTTTTCGTAGAGGGCGTCTATGTGATCAAATAGGTTGCAATATTTTTTCATAACATGAGCATTTCCCCAAGCGCAGTGGTCGTTATATAACCACCTGCCGGGATCACGTTTTTTTTCTACATCGCACGCATGTATTTCAGTGTATTCTTGTCTGTTTCTTAGACATCGTATCACATTTGATCCAATGTCATCCACAAGAACAACAGGCGCAGGCGTGTTTAGCTTGTCGCTATCCTCAAAGGATAGAGGTTCTCCTAAAAACTTCACGTCAAATCTACATCTAATGATAGTGTCGTATTCATTGTAGTCTTCTAAAAGCTCAAAAGCTTTTTTGACACAGTACCATTGTTGTTTTAATCTTTCGACCCAGCCTAGTCGTAAATGTAGTTGGGATATGAAGCTTGTCTTGAATATATCATTATGTCTGTCTATTGGAACGAAGCGATCTAATTCCTTTTGGGGTAGTATAAGCTCACGTTTGATTGGTATGTCAAATCTTTTAGATAGAGAGTAGTACCCTTTATCATCCCAAGTGCAGGCGTATATGTCAGTGTCCGCATTATAAAATGTGTTTAGTATACTGTCTTTACATTCTTCAAAAGATCTAACGTGACCAGTAAGTAGCAAACACCTAGCCATTATATCAATTCCTTGATGGGTTCCCTGTGATCCAGAAGATACTGAGGCCTTCCTGTGTTATCCAATAGTGTTGTTGACATTGTGTCAATGCCTAGACCTCTGTACATCGTTGCACAGATTTCTTGGATATGTACTGGTCTTGTTTCCGGCACTTCGCCAAGTCTATTTGTAGATCCAATGATCTGCCCGTGATTAAAACCTCCACCCGCTAGTAGTGCTGCGGAGACTTGAGGCCAGTGGTCACGTCCGCCTTTAGGGTTAATCTTAGGTGTTCTGCCAAACTCGCCCCAAACAACTACAAGGGTGTCATCTAACATACCTCTCTGGTCAAGGTCTCTAACAAGTGCTGACACGCACTGGTCAAGTTTTGCGCCATGATCTCTAACTAGATCAAAGTTAGATCCGTGACTATCCCATCTTCCGTATGACAGTGTGACAGAGCGTGCCCCAGCAGATACTAAGCGACGAGCCATGAGCACATGCTCATTAACTGTGGGCGCTCCGTCGTATTGGAATTTGAAGGGTTTGCCGTCTCCATACATTTCTCTAATCTTTGGGTCTTCCTTTGACAAGTCTAGAGCGTCTACTAGAGAGCTTGATGTTAGTACACCAAATGCCTCTTCTGTAAACGTATCGACATTAACAGCCTTATCTATTGTTTTATTAAGGTTGGCAAAACCACTCAGTAAATCTTTGCGGTTTTTAAATCTTTCTACTTCCATGTTAAGCTTGAGGTCTTTCATCATTTCGCCATTTGGCTTAAATGGTTTGTGAGTATCCCCTAAGTAACCCGCGCCGCCAGCCTCTGACCAAGGCATGTGCTGGGTAGCCTCAGCTAATCCCACCGCAACTGGTACGGCAGGATCAACAGGGCCAAGTATCTTAGAGGCGCACGCTCCGATGGCAGGATAGCTAGTGCCTGAAACCATATCCTTACGGCTCCAGCCAGTGACACATTGGTAGCCATCATGCGAGCCATCAGATCCTACTACGGAACGTATAGCTGTAAACTTATCAAATATAGATGCTATCTGTGGAAAGCATTCACCGATGTGCACTCCCGCCACATTGGTCGAGATCGGCTTAAAAGGCCCACGAATTTCCGAAGGTGCTTCTGTTTTTATATCCCACATATCCTGATGTGGAGGGCCACCACCCAAAAATATATTAATAACAGCTTTATGAGATGTACCACTCTGTTCTTGGGCACAGATAACCTGCGGCATAGAAAGAAGACCAAGGCCTCCTACAGACAAAAAGCTTCTACGTGATAAATTAAGCATATTGCACCTCTAATTAACTAATGCAATTAGGACATTTACAAATATCCACATCGCATATACAATCAGTCTCTACACAAGGGCATTCGTTTTCACAAACAGTGCAAGCGACTGGTTCGTTTCCTTGACAACCAAGCGTCATCAGGATACCAAAAATAAAAATAAAACTAAGTAGCGTCTTCATTTAGATCACCCCCTTACCATTTCTTGCAAGACCAGTATCGTGCCTTCCAGCGAGGGCCGGGAGTATCACATCTGTGTCTTGCTCTAAAGCTTTTACGGCGTTTTGGATTATCCTTTTTAATTTCCATGTTAGGATCTCCAAAGTTAACTTTAACCACATTTCCTTTTTCGTTCTTTACATACACAGAGAACTTTTTTGGCCCATCAGGAGTTCTGAAAGGCTTTCCGAGTTTAACTTTTCTACCCTGATACTCTGCTGCTTTTCCTTTGTAAAGAAGCGTTGTTCCGTCTTTTTTGTATGTCCCTCTTCTTGAGTAAGTAAATACCTCTCCTGTCTTAGGGTTTTCGTATTTGTATTTGGCTTTTGCAGAACCTTTTTTGCGGCAACTGCCCGGCTCTCCCTCTTTTGTGTTTGGAACTCTTTCGTAGCCTTCCCAACATGCTCCAGTCTTGTCGCTTACAGTAAAGTCAACTATATCTTCAGCAAGCACCTCCTCTACATCTTCATCAGTCTCAACGTATTCAGACTCCGCAGGAATGTAAAGATTGCATATCGTGAGCTCTTCTTCTGATCCATACGATCCGAAGTAAAAATTATCATCAACTTGTTTTACATAGTCTTTAGACATTAGTATTTTCTCCTAAACTATTAAATCTTGTATAACTTTGCCGCCATCTACGATTTCTATAGGTCTATCTCCGGGAGCCATTAATTCTTTATCAGCGACGATACCAATTCTATTATATATTGTTGCAGCCCAGTCTTCTACAGTAAGGGCGTTGTCTTCTGGTTCGCTTGCGGTAGCATTTGAAGATCCGTAGACCATGCCTTTTTGTATACCGCCTCCAGCCATAACTACACTAAACACTTTGGGCCAATGGTCACGGCCAGCAGTTGCGTTTATTTTTGGAGTCCGGCCAAACTCAGAAGCCAGACAAACAAGCGTAGAATCTAACATTCCACGATCATCTAAGTCAGCAATTAACGCTGCCAGACCTTGATCCAATGCGGGGACTTGGCCACGAATGCCATTCTCGATATTACTGTGCATATCCCAACCGCCATAGGTCAGTGTCACGAATCTTGTGCCAGCCTCTACCAACCTTCTAGCAAGGAGCATCCTAGCGCCTGCGGTGTTTCTGCCGTACCTGTCTCTAGTGGCGGCATCTTCTTTATTAATATCAAAGGCATCTCTGGCTTTTTCACTAGAGATTAAACTATAAGCACGGTCGTAGAAAGAGTCTACTGCGTCTAATGAATCCGACTTCTCTTTATTGGCAAAATAATCGTTTACTGCGCCAAGCATTTTTCGCCTTGTGCCAAACCTGTTATCATTCACGTTATTGGGAAGTCTAAGGTCACGAACTTGAAAGCCATCGCTAGCTGGGTCAGAACCTAAGCTAAACCCAGAAAATGAGCTGCTTAAATATCCAGTACCTGCAAACTCGTTAGGTTGATTGGGGATGCAGACGTAAGGTGGTAAGTTATGACGTGGGCCAAACTCATGTGCAACCACTGAACCAATGGAAGGATATTGGAGTGCTGGGCTAGGTCTATAGCCAGTAAACATATTATGTGTGCCTCGTTCATGAGCTGCTTCTCCATGCGTCATACTGCGAATGATGGTCATCTTGTCTGTAATCTTAGCGGTCTTAGCTAACATTTCATTTAATCTAATTCCCGGAACTACAGTCTCAATGCTAGACATTGGCCCTCTGTATTCTAGAGGTGCGAATGGCTTAGGGTCAAAAGTCTCCTGATGAGCTATTCCGCCGGGAAGATATATAAAGATTACGCTCTTAGCTGGGCCTTCTATGCTTTCATAAAACTTCTGGTCAGCCTGAGCTTCTTGCATACGAAAGTAATCAGATAGGGAAATTCCTAATCCACCTAAGAATCCAACCTGTAAAAATGACCTTCGTCCTAAATTATTTCCTCTACATTTCATTATAATATTACCTTTGCTTCACCTTCCAATAAGTACCTTGGTCTCCCGCCATTGTCAACACGCTGAGTGCTATGTTCTATTCCAAAGTGGTCAAATAGCGTTGCCTGTAAGTCAAGTGGGCCTACAGGGTTTTCGATTGGACTATAAGATCTATCAGACGCGCCGATAGTTCTGCCAGATTGATAATTTCCACCGGCCATCATCATTGGCGTGATTGCAGGCCAGTGATCTCTGCCAGCGTTGGCGTTGATTTTTGTTCTTCCAAACTCTCCAGTTACCACAAGCAATACTTTATTACTTAGCCCTCGTTGGTCTAAGTCTTCTAAGAATCCTGCAATGGCCTTGTCTATGGGCGATACCCTTTTCTTAAGAGCGTCTGAAATATTGCTATGCATATCCCATCCACCATAATGAAGAGTTACAAATTTTGTACCATGCTGCACAAGGCGGCGAGCTAGTAACATTTGTTCGCCAATGTCATTTGCTTTTTCTGACCCATACAGAGCTTTGGTCTGTTCTGTTTCTTTATCTGTTGCAAACGCATCTTTGGCCGAACCAAGGATAACATCGTAAGCCTGACCTTTATAAAACCCAACTGATTCAGCGCCTGTTCCAGATATGTCTTTAGCTGCTGAACCTATAGCCCCTAAAAGTTGTTTTCTGTTGCTGAATCTGTCGATTTCAATTCTTGGTGTGAGATTGTCTTTATTTGATGGGTCAAAAGGTTTGTATGCCCCACCAAGCCAAGCGCCTTCATCACCTTCTATTTTGCCCTGCTTGACATACGTTGGCACTCCATTCTGGGGGTGATTTGTTCCATAAACAGCGGAAACAATAGAACCAAAAGATGGATACTTAGCTATAGATGTTGTTGTTCTTTCTGGGTTATAATGCCCAGTCATCATGAAGTGAGTACCTTGCCTATGAGATGAGTCTTTATGGCTAAAAGAGTTGACTACATTGAGCTTGCTTGTGTGTTTAGCTAGCTCTGTCCAGTCAGCGCCAAGGGTGATATTTGTTTTTGGATCATGGATAGCACCATTAATTGGTTGCCATTCAGTTGGAACTGTGTCGTTAGGGGCGTGGAATGTTTCAAACTGAGTTGGCCCTCCTCCAAGCCACACCCAAACAACTGCTTTATCTTCATGCGACAGAGGATCTTGAGCTAAGGCGTAATCAGACAAACCAACGGCACTTAATCCAGCGCCAATACTACCTACCCGCAAAAAATTTCTTCTGTCGTATATGAAGTCTAACATTTTGATCTCCTAAATTTGTTGAGTTCTGAAATTGCAACATTGTGACAATCTGCTCGTACAACAAAATTATTTGAGGGGTCTATCTGCCCCTTCTTTAAGTGTCGGGACTTCTCGAAATATTCATCATGCCCAAGCCAACCAAGAACCCAAGCTCTTCCCCATCGTCTATTTTTGTTTTCTACTCTTACAAAAACGTATCTGTCACATTGCTGTTTAGTATTAAAATTAGCAACTGAGCAATCATAGTATGACTTTGGTTCCGAGGTACATCTTTTTGTTTTAACGTCGTACTTAATTCCGTCGTTATCTACAATATCGTAATCATAAGTGTTGCTTATGGAACCCTCTATGACTACGTTTGCGATCTCTTCGCCAATAAAGCCAGCTATATTGCCATCACCCTTCATGATGGAGTTCTTAATGACTCCCATCTCTCTGGATTTGGCCCATGCTCTTTTCTTCATGTCCTCTGTGATTTCTATTTGAATCATATTATTTCCCTATCCCGGAGCCTCATAGTGGCCCACGCTAAATCCCTCTGCGGTGCACTGTTTTACTGTCTCGTCCATCCCATGTTTTTTAAGGTGCTCCTCTATATATATACACATATTTTGGTCTGTACCTTCCCAGTTGTTTTTATAAAAATGACAAAGCTTATTACACTTCCAGTGGTTTCTAGAGTAAGACATTGGCTTGGGATTTTGATTCCTACTGATTTGTTGAAATCTTAACTTCAACATTTCCAAGAATTTCTCTCTATCCTTGCCGTCAAAGCACATTGAGAACGGCCCACCATCTCTAATATAGTATATAGTCATAATTGATTGCTCGTAATCTGGAAACAATTTTGATATTGCATAATTATATAGTAATAATTGGGGGTCTGAACAAAGCTTCTCATATGTTTTTTCTTCCCCTGTCGCCCAGTCTTTTCTTTGGCCAGTCTTCCAGTCAATCACCTCAATTATACCATCTTCTACCTCAGTTACAAGATCTATCGTCCCTTTTATGGCCAAATTTCCTGTAATTTTTTTGCCGTCTGGCAATTCATAGTCAAACTTAGCCCAGTCTTCATCTATTTCTATATCGAAGTGAGGCTCAGCAGCTACTATTTTTCTGTTTCTAGGGTCAAATAGGCCGCTATTATGTTGCAGGGCTTGCCTAGTTAAGTCCTCACAGAACTTGTAGTCTGATTTGGTGTATTTGTGTACACAGCTTTGAGTGTACCAGTCATAGCTTTGTTTTAATATGTCTTTAACAAAGTCATCACTGGCTAGTTTTTTCCTATTAAACTTAATCTCTCCTAGTGCATCATCTTCTAGCAGCATTTTTTTATTGTCTTGCTGTAGATGTTGACACCCAGCCAGAACTTCCATAACCTTGTGCACAACTGTTCCTAGCTGCGCCTTCTTTCCGGAAGTAGATTTATGGCCGAGTACATATGTCAAAAAATATTGCATCTGACAAAAGGAATAATTATTAAAACTTGAACTTCTTATATATGTAACTAACATTACAACTCCAGTTCTTTAAGTAAGAGGTTTAACTCTCTGCAAAATTTATCTGTGTTACCTTTTGAATTATCAATTATAAAGTCAAAGTTATTCCAGTCATAACTATCTTTATCTAACGCACATTCACTTGAGTGCGCGTCTTCTTTGAATTCACGGGTTAGTCTAATAACCTTCCCTCCTGCTTGTTTTATTGCATCAACTTCGTTAGGGAATCTGACATCGGCAAGTATAGCTAGCTCACTTTGTTCTTTCTTTATCGTGCTTATCGCATAGTCAACCCAAATGTTGGTATACATCTTTCTCATTATGTCTGTGCCAAAATACTGTAAGAGTTCTCTACTTGTCATATTGCCTCTATTGACATTCAGGCTACTATTTTCCCAAGTTGGTATATCTTCCCACTTGATATTTGTAGTGGTGTTCTTCTGCTTATCTGTGCCATATACCTGCTCTGGCTTTAAGCCAAAGAACTCAACACACAAGTTTTTTAAACCATCTGCAAAACTATAGAGTTTAACGTGAGGCCATAAATTATGATGAGCATATTCACAGAAAGAGCTGTCTTTTCTAGTTATGTCAAACATCGCCCTCTCTTCATCCCCCTTCACGCAGGTGTGGATTATTAATTGCCCCTTACTATCAATATTGAAACCAGATATTAAACCCATTTGCTTCATAATTTTGCCATTGATAAAGTTTGCAGCGGTATTTTTCCCCGACTGTTTCTTCCCAGCAATTCCTAATATCTTAACCATTAATACATACCTTTCAACTGAGGTAATATGTCTGTTTCTATCTGAACTACTGACATATCACCAATATCTTTTTTAGACATTCTTGGAAATACAACTTTGAACATCCTACTCATTTGTCTCTGTATTTGAATCTTTGATTCTCTACCAGCCTGATCGTTATCAGTTAGAACAACTAACCTTGTGACGCCACTTTGCTCAAGTATCGACCTTTGCTTGTCGCTTATGGACTTACCAAATATTCCTACCACATTCTTAACACCGGCTTCGTGTAGTTTCCAAACATCGCCTTGGCCTTCAGTTATGAACATCGTTGAAGTTTCTCTCGCATGTTCTATTGCTCTATGGTAGTTATATAAATATTTTCTCTTATTAAAGCCCTTAGTAAACAAAAACTTTGGGTTGATGTAGTCTTTAGTGGATCTGCCTATGTATGCCACAACTTTGTCACCACTTAGGTTATAGATTGGTATGATCGCCCTTTGAACCATAGACGACCTTTTTTCTAGGCAGTCGCCAACGCCAAAGTGTAACAACGTACCCTCTGAGAAGCCACGTCTTGTAAAATACTCTGAAGGATGACTCATACTGCAATCAATTTCTACAGCGACATCTTCTTCAATAACCTCGTTTTTAGCGAGGACTCTAACCATTTTAACAAAGCTGGTATCCTCTACTGTTTCTGATTTTTCTACATTAACGCTGTGGTTATCTATATTCAGAACCCTACAAGCCCAAGTCAGAGCCGCACTGAAACCAACATCTCCGTCTGCCTCTTTAGACAGTATACCTTGAATCAAGCCTATAATATCGTTGGAGAAGTCGTCTTGACATCTTCGTGACCAACAACTCCATATTTGTTTGTCAGTAGAGTACGAAAAACTATTTGGGCTATCACTACCATGAACGGGGCATGGACAAGTAATATTTTCTCCATTCTTTTCAAACTCTACGCCAAGCTCTGATAGTATAAGTTCTACGTTATTCCCAAGGAGCTTTTTGATCTTCTTCAGATCCATCTTGTTCTTCGACATCTTCATTAACCTTATCTAAACTTTCTTCATCTATAAGCCCGTTGTCTCCTTCTGGCCTAGACTGAAACTCGTTCCTTGTTCTTAATTCAACCAGTTTTGCATGTTCGCCTAACATTCTCATATTGATATAATCCCCATCGTCAAGTCCTGCTCCATGCCTAGACACAATGGGAACTAACTTCCTGTTGCCCGCATGTGGGCCATCCTCGGCCAACTCTTCAGGCGACTTTGTTTTGAATATTGAAAACGACGTACATAACCAAATAAGTCTATCTGACCCCGAAACTGCATCAGTCGATTCCTTTGTTATCCCGTCTCGATTAAGCTGTACAAATGATAAACACGGGAAATCAAACTTGACAGCTAGATTATGAAGGTTAGTAATTTGAAATCCTAACGCTTGATACTCTTGTATATTATTAGTAATAGAGCTAGATGACATCAACTTTAGATAATCATATACTACAACGCAGTCATTAGTCCTGCCGTTATCATCCATCTTAACATCTTGAATGATCCATCTTTTTATAATATTAAGAATTTGTTCAAACGGTTTTCCCGCAACACTAACGTAGTTATAAGGTATATTCTCTATTGTTGCTACAGCCTCATGAACCCTTTGGTTCTGCTCATCGTCATCAACAAACTTTCCTGTAGATACGTCTGATATAGGAACGCCACTAAGATTCGCAATGATCCTGTTGAGGTGGTCTTCTTTGGACATTTCAGTATCTAGAACAAGCACTGGCGTGCCTTGCTTTGCAACGTTTACAGCTACGTTGTCTGCAAACACGCTCTTGCCTACTTTAGGTCTAGCTGCAACTAGGTCAACACATTTTCTACGCAATCCGCCGCCAATGGCGTGGTCAAACCTATCAAAACCACTTGGTATGCCGATTATGTCACATTTATTTTCAGTAAGAAAGTCTATGTACTCTAGCACATCCTTACCAAGTTTTTCTGGACGTTCTCCTCCGTCGTCCTCTCTTAGAAAATCCATTACTGGATCTTCAAGCATACCCACTATTTCGTCTATACTTTCAGTACCATTGATTTCATCAACGTCTTTATGAATTTTAAGGGATAGCTTTTTAATACGTCTTGCGAATTCGTATTTCTTTATCTGCACTGCAAAGTTAAATATGTTGCTTTGATTAACTGGGAAATCAAACAATGATTTAACATACTTTATTTCTTGTTCGTTTTCTAGTCGATCAGCATGATTTAAGTGCACCGCCGCTGAGAGTATTGAAGGAATGTCAACCTCTGAGTTGGATTCAATAACATGCTGCACGCATTTGTACAACGCTTGATTGTTTTCATTGCCAAAGGAAGAAGGGCTTATGATATCCGAAACTTCCACGTAGGCATCAATTCCATGTTGAAACAATCCAGCAAGCACTGCTCGTTCTGCCCCAACATCTGTCAACTTATATTCCATTTTAACGACCTATACATCTATTGCATCTAATATATTCACCGCTTACTAGAGAAGCTAATATTTCAAACTTCTTACCACAAACGTGACATGTCTTCTGCACCTTCTTGGGGGGTATTCTGTTTCTAGGCGTTGCCTGTACATTCGGCGTTTCAATATGCTTATCTTCACCCTCATCAACAAACTGATTTTTGGATGCTCTTACTGTAGATTTGCGCGCCTTGCTTGGAGCCCTACTAACCGTGAAGTCTTCAGCTATATCATTATCTGACACATCAGGTGTTTCGTCGGATTTTTCCTCCATCTTTTTATTTAGTAGCTTTTGCAGCTCCTCTATGCTCATGTCTTCTGGATTCATAGTCTCTTAGCCCTTTCTAATAGAATATCTCCTTGTCGTTTAAGTTCATATACCTTTCCTTCTAGAGACTGCAACCTTGACTCTGCTACAGATCTCATTGAGTCCACACTTGCGGCATAGGTATTTTCTTTAATGATGATCTGTCTTTTGACATCATGCTTCGTATACTGATCAAAATTGTTTAAGTTGGCGGCTACCAGTTTTTCAATCTGGTCTTCGCACCAATTCAGAGCGACTTTGTTTTTGTTTATCTCGTCTTGAATGTATGTTGAATAGCCATACAGGAGATATGCCGTATCAAACATTTCTTGCGTAGTCATTTTTGACATGTCATCTCTAGTGAGATTGGATGCGACTATATACTCAACGTTAAAAGTTGAATAGGAAACATTTGACATATTGATGTAGTCTTCAACAGACTTTATATGGTCTGCTAGTCTTTCAGATGCCTTTAATTGATTTTCTCCACTCATCATCACTCCCCGAATATTTCAATGCTATAAGTTCAATACCGTTTAATTCGCACCACTCTATCTTGTCTTCATCCCTAGCCTTTGCTAGTATGAAGTCAGCTTTTGTTCTATGAAAGAATGGTATGTGTTCGTAGTGTTGCCTCCCGTGTACCTCAAAAGCTTTCCGTATGTTAGGAATAAAGAAATCTAAATATAATACGGACTTCTTGTTTGCAGAGGTACTTCCGGGAAGCTTGACTTCTTCCAAAATTCTGTAACTATGGTAGACTTCCCTTATTAACTTTCTAGCTCTAACGTGATGCTTAGACCTTTTTCTTTTATCGTTGGCCTTCACATCGTACTTAGAAAGGTTTAAATTATATTCTCTACCGTTGAGACCTTTTACCTTCAAAATAGCTCCTTGATCTTGCTATAGATGAAATCGCACATAGGCGGGTTCTCATTCAAAAACTCTGTGAGATTGTTGACACCTTGGAACTTAAAGAACCTTTCAATGTCTTCTTCTTTCTCTCCCACTTCGTTTTCTTTTAATATCTTTGATACTACTGGCTCTTCTACCTCGTCTAACGCACACTGAATGGTGTACCAAGCCCCAGCAGTTTTTATCAACCTGAACTCACAAGCGATCTGTACGACTTCCTGAACCTCATCTAGGCCTATGCCGTATCGAATCCAACTCTCTGCGGTTGAGTTTGGAATACCGCCAGCATTTGATGTCTTAACATTCCAGTTGGCAATTTGTCCTACATGCGGGCCAGTTTGAGCAGGTACTTGCCACTTACCACGATGCGTGATAATCATATTGGTTCCAGCTTGGTATTGCAGCATGTTACCGCAGTCAGCCATTTTCATGGGCGCATATCTGCTACCACTGGTGTTGGCAATATTGTGCGTTATGCAGATTATGATTGTTTTATTCTTTGTTACTGATCCTCCAATACGCTTAAAGAACATTGATAGTAGTCTCGGCAGAGAGTTTCTTACCCCTGTCCTGACCTCTCCTTCAAGCTCAACTTTGGGAACCATGTTTGACATTGAGTCTACAATGATAAGACACTCAGGGTCATTGTTAATATAATATTCAATAATATTCAGGAAGTCTTCTGCTGATAGAATTCTATCGTCTGTTGATTCCACAATAAGTATCTTGTCTGGGTCTAAGCCTTTGATACCTTCAAAGTTCTGTTTTGCCAACCTGCCTTCAGTGTTAGCATAAATTACTTTCTTACCCAACGCCTGACACTTTGCAGCGAAGTGTAAGGCGGTTGTTGTCTTGCCGCTTTTAGGGTCTCCGGTCATTACAACACAACTACCTTCTCTCAGTCCTCCGCCAAGAGCTATATCGAGAGCAGGGGAAATACCAATGACCTGAAGGTTATTTAGGCTGTCAAGAACTTCCGACCCTGTTCGTACAACATCTCCATACGTAGAGACAACATTGCTACTTACTACATCTTCGGTAAACTTATTTGTTTTCTTCTTCTTTGCCATCTAAACCTCTCAATCTTTGCATTGCTGATTTCTTACCGAAAGACGTGTTACGGTTCTTCGGTTTTTCCTGTATATTTATTGTAGCTGAATTGGCCTGCTGTTGCTCAATTATTTTTTGATATTTAGATATTACTTGCTCTAACTTTGGATAGCCGAGAGAGTAAACATGCGACAACTCTTTTGAATTAATCGCTTTTACTATTGCGGCACAGGGAAATTTATTAGCCAGCCTGTTAGCGAGCATTACTTGATAGCCGTAAGTCTTTTTCCATTTCTTGGTGTTCCAGAACTTGTAGGACTGAGATCCTTCATTTTCTTTCATAGCCATTCTGGAACACATAACTTCAGCTAGATACTGAGCGCATGTACAGAACTCACCAGTAGACGGTGAGACGTAGTTGCTTTTATTTGATCTGCTTTTCGCCATTTATTAACAAAGCCTCTTCAATACAATCTTCAACATGATCTGCTGTTTCCAGTTCTACGATTAGTTCTGGACACATATAAATACTTTTCTTTACAATTTCTTCTTTCAATACTCCAACGCATATGCAATCTCTACTTCTCGATTCCCCCAATCTACCTATGGCAGACTTAGCAAGGTACACGCCTTCAGTTCCAGATAGATCTGTGACAATCTTATGGGACTTAAATTGTAGCGTTAGTGAGCTAGGGTATAAACCATTTTCGATACAATGGCTTATTGCGTCTTTCCAAGTAGATAGAGTTCCCTGTTCGGATTCCTTAAAGTATATAGTATCCGAGCTGGTTTCTATACTGATCCATATGCTAGATCTGTCCTTCTTGTAGAACTCCATCCACTCATCTGTTCCAAAGATAAGCATCTTAATCTCCTTTAATTGTTGTTATACAACTCCTAACCTTAGATTTCGCTTTCTTTTTGACCTCATCAGAAAACATAGATGCGTTCTGAGTCATAACTGTCACACCTTCTTGCTTTGCCATCTGAGTGCTTGCATTAAACTCTGTGACGGGTGCGTTTTTTTTACACTTTTCCACAAACTTGTTAATCGAAGTTTTGGATCTATCCAGCTCCTTTGCGATTTCATCTACACTCTTGGATGTAAAATGGTTCTCAACATAGAACTCTTCTGCCTTTCCTAGTGGGCCTTTTTTAGTCATTTAGAAAACTCCTTTGCGCTCTTGTTAAATATAGTGAATTACTTGTCTTTAAAAATAACATATAAAAATCAAACGTCTGTTTGGAAACTCTTTTAAATTTTGTTTCTATATGCTTCTCTCTGTGGGCAAACATGCCCGATGTATCAAAAGGTGTGTTGTCATGCGTTTTTATAAAAAACATTTCCGATGACGCAGTTGTTATTCTTTTTGCGTATACCATCTCGTTCTGACTTAGTACGGGATCACCTGATTTATCAAACATTTCCTCTTCTTGCGTCAGCTCGTCATTAAGAGCCTTGTTCACATTTGGGTCTAAGTATTTCATTTTTTACCCCTCAAGATATAGTTTTGTTTTTGTTGTTCTGACATCTTATTTATCTCACCCTTAGAAGCGGTAGTGTGTTTGCTGTATATAGTCTCGGTAGACTTTGGCTTGGACTCTTTGGCTTTAGCTTCAATCTCCGACCTTTGGTAAGTACCCATTCTTCTTGTGTTCTTGTCTGCTAATTGACCAATGGTAGATACATTCTCCACAAAAGCAGCTCTACCCCCAAAGATAATTCTTGATAATGAATGTTCCCCACAATTATCACAAAGGGTTAGTGGTTCATCCTTAATAGATTGTAACACATCTTTGAGTTCATGTCCACAATTTTTACAAATATAGTCATAATTAATCATAATACTCATCCTCTAGAGCCTCAAGGACTCTGCCAATTATCCCATTTCTTTGTATGTCTTCGTAGTATAAGCGGCTGACGCCCACTCCTTCTACCCCTTCAAGTCTATCGACACATTCTAGTAGACCGCTAAACTTTTTTATATCCGTTTGACGTATGTCTCCATTAATTAAAACCTTAGAGTTCTCACCCATTCTAGTTATGAACATTTTTATTTGCGATAGAGTACAGTTCTGTGCTTCATCTAGTATCATATACGCTTCATGAAATGTAGCGCCTCTCATTACTTCAAGTGGTTCGTATCTGATTCTACCGTCGTTAAAAAGTTTCCCGTAGTAGTCTCTGCCGAGGAAGTGCTTTAGGTTTTCCTCCATAGGTAGTAAGTACGGTTTGATTTTTTCATCTAGCTCGCCGGGTAGTGATCCAATATCCTGCCCCGCGCACACTAACGGTCTAGTTACTATGATCTGATCTACTTCATCTCTGTATATATGATTTGCGGCTATACCTGCGGCGATATAAGATTTACCACTACCAGAAGGCCCAGTGCAAAATATAACATCGTTTTCTATTATATCTCTAATATACTCTTTTTGGTTTGTAGTCTTAGCTGTTATGGGAACAATTCTTCGTCTATCGTTCTTTTGTTGCTTTCGGGATTTTCTCATTTATGACCCTTTTTATTTGCCGCTACTTCCAAAACCTCCCGCGCCTCTGCCGGAATTTTGTAGTACATCGACTTGTTGTAATTGAAATTCTGGAACTTCCTGAAACAAGATTTGTGCGATCCTGTCACCTTCATTTATTTCCACCCAGTCTTCATTGCTTGTATTTAGTAAACAAACTTGCACCTCGCCTCTATACCCAGAGTCTATAACTCCAGCTAATACATCGACGCCACTCTTTACGGATAGTCCTGATCTAGGCCACAGTAAACCCACATGGCCCTCTGGTATTTGCAGTGATATTCCAGTTCTATAGATAGCTCTCTGCTGCGGAGCAAGTGATCTAGTTGTCAAAGAGTACAGATCCCATCCGGCATCTGCTTTATTAGCTCTCGTTGGAATAATTGCATTCGGCTCAGTCTTCTTTACCTTTATGGTTTTCCCTGCAAATCTTGCGTCTGTCATAGTTTTAAGTCTCCAAAATCCATGTCCTCAAGGTCGTTTGTACTAGCGCCGATCTTGTATGAGGTAATCTCATGTTCTTGTGGCGCTACTTGAACTGCCTCGCTATTCATCCACGGCTCAGTCCAGCCAGAAATAGGGTTCCTCATTCCTGAGTCGTAAGGTAGTTTGATGGCCTTTCGTCTGCTCATACAAAGCCAATCAATATACTGGTGTAATACTGCTTCGTTAAGACCTATGATTGACCCGTCCTTAAACAGGTATGATGCCCATTTCTTTTCTTCGGAGGCTGCGCTTTCAAACATCTTTATTGCATCTTCTTCACACTCTTTTGCTATTTGAACAAACCCCTCAGACTTTTCTCGCCTAAGAATTTTTAGTATCTCTTGAGTATTATACAAGTGTACAGCTTCGTCTCTCTTGATTAGCTTAACAATGTCTGCGTTGCCTACCATCTTTTTGTTCTCGGCAAAAGCAAAGGCGCAGATAAAAGATACATAAAACCTTACGGCTTCTAATATATTAATGCTAATAAGTGTTAGGTAGATTTGTTTTTTTACGTCATCCATCTTCTTGCTGTTGCTGAGTCTTTTCAGTTTGTCGTACTCTTTGACTGCAACATCTGCCCTTGCTACTATCTCCTTGTCTGTCAGGCAGGAATCTAAGATCTCACTAGGATTAGGATATACATTCTTAATGATGTATGTGTAGCTGTAGCTATGTATCTGTTCAAAGAATTGCCATACATTCAAACACGCCTCTAATTCTGGGTTAGATACATATTCTTGAATTGTGGGCACTCCTCGACAGATTACAGAATCCATCATTGTTTGGTATTTGAGATTAGAAGTGAATATAAAACGCTCGTTCTCCGACATTACCGAGTCATCTTTGAAGTCGTTGCGGTCTTTCTTAAGCTCAATTTCTTCCGGCCTCCAGAAAAACTCAAGCTGCTTCTTGTATAGGTCAAAAAATACTGGATACTTAAACTTATCATACCTTTGAAGAGACAAGTCTTCTCCTAAAAATAGAGGTTGTTTAAGGGTATCAACATTCATTTTATTCAAAACACTTTTCATTATATCGCGCAGGCTCCACCTTCACAAACTGGTTCTTGTTCTAACTTACCATCTCCGTCAGGAGTGTTGCAATAGTATAGGTTTTTAACACCATACTTATAGCTGGTAATATTGTCTTTGATTATTTGACTAAGCGGTATCGAACCATCTTCGTAATGGTCGTAGTTATAGTATAGATTAGCACTGATGCTCATATCTACAAACTTTTGCAATACTGCAACTATTTTAATTATAGCATTGTTATCACGCATGTCAAATGCCAATGAGTAATATTTCCTACCTTTATGATAGTTCGGTACTAGCTGTTTCAGCACACCATTCTTTGCTTTTTTATAAGAAAGTAGCTGGCGAACTGGCTCGATGCCGTTCGTACTATTTTGTATTACCGAGCTTGATTCGCACGGCATGATGGCAGATAGCGTAGAATGTCTCAATCCAAATTCTTTGACTCTGGCTCTTAACTCTTCCCAGTCCATATTATATTCTGGCTTCACAATGTCATCTACTGTTCTTTTGTACCAATCAATAGGGAGTAAGCCCTTAGAGTATTTAGTGTCATTAAACTTTTCACACGCCCCTAGCCTCTCTGCAAGCCTACAAGAAGAGTCAATCAAGTGCCACTGTATCTTCTCCATCGTTTCGTGGATTAACTTGGGGGTTTCTGGGTCGTCATAGGTTAGTTTATTCTTGGCTAAGAATCCTGCTAGATTAGTTATTCCAATACCTAACGACCGTCTGTTTTTAGTAAAGTTTTCTCCTGCTAAGACTGGATAATCTTGGTAATCAATTACGGACTCTAGTGACTCCACTGCGTTTTTGCAGGCTACTTGAATATCTTTGTCTGAGTTCAATTCTACTAGATTCAGCGCAGACAGTATGCAAATTCCAATCTCTCCGTCAGGATCATCAACCGACTTGATAGGGACTGTAGGATGGATTATTTCTTGGCATAAGTTACTCATGTGTACAGGAATGTCCCAAGACCCATTTTCATTACAGTTATCTATGTTCATACTGTATATGCGACCCGTCTCTAGTCTTTCTCTTGCGAATACTTCTGCCAGCTTCCTTGCGCTAACTTTCTTTCTCATTCTAATTGATCTGGAGTTTTCATACTTGACATAAAGCTCTTCAAATTTATTGTTGTCACCAAAAACTTCATACAAGCCTTTTGCCTCGTCGGGGCTAAAAAGAGTGATGTCTTCATTCTTAATTAGCCTATCGTAGAATAACTTACAGAACTGTATTGAGTAGTCTAGCTTCCTAACTCTGTTATCGTCAGTTCCTGCGTTATTCTTTAGCACTAAAACGTCTTCAATTTCATAATGCCAGAAAGGGATGTGTACTGTAGCAGAACCTCCCCGCAAACCGTTTTGAGATGTCGCCTTAACTGCGGATTCAAAAATCTTAAGATATGGAATTAGGCCGGTGTGTATGACTTCCCCTCCCCTGATAGGCGAGTTGATTGGCCTGATTCTGCCTGCGTTAAGGCCTATGCCAGCCCTTCTGGCAGTGTATTTACCCACGGCATGTATACTAGAAAAAATTCCATCTAGGTCGTCATCCACATCCACAAGAACGCACGAAGCAAACTGCTTAATAGTTGATCTAACGCCAGCCATGATTGGAGTAGGCAGGTTGACTTTAAAAGTAGAATAAGCATCATATGCCTCCTTTACTCTTTTCTTGTCTCCTGCAAATAGGCACATCGCAATGCACATGTACGCAACCTGTGGAGTTTCATATATAATTCCAGTTGTTCTATTCTTAATAAGGTATTTGTCAATCAGTTGTTGGAGGCCAGAGTATGTGAACATGTTATCTCGTTCATGCTTTATATGAGAGGCCAGCTCGTCTACATCTTCCCTGCTCCAGTCATCAAGCATGTGTTCGTCATAGATACCATTGTCGATCATCAAGCAGATGTGGTGATGCAAATCTGGTGGAGTGGTTGCGTGTTTCCAAACCTTTTTTCTTAAAGACATATTCAGAAGTCTAGCTGCGACATATTGATAGTTAGGTGTGGACTCAGAGATTAAGTCGCTCGCGCTTTTTATTAGAATCTGATGCAGCTCATCAGTTGTTATTTTATCCCTCATAGAGAGGTTCATGTTCATTTCTATATCTGATAAAGATACTCCGTTTATTCCTTCAGTAGCCCATTCAACAACTTGATGTATTTTTTCAACATTATAATATTCCAATTCACCGCTACGTTTAGTTACTTCCATTTATGCACCTCAGTGATGTAAAAAAAACTCGCTCCAAAAACACATGGCTTTGAAGCGAGTAGATTCGTGTTAATTTACTTTTCAATATTCATGTTCAATTTCATTGTACTATAAGTTGCGCGTATTGCAAGCAAAAAAATTATTCTTCTTTGCCATTTTTTGCCCACTGAGTTGCTGTCCCCAGTAATAGTGTTGCAATAGGCACAATCAATGCTGTTGAGGCTCCCCAGTCAATGTTGCCAACTTCAGCACCTAAGTACGTTAAGCCAGCTGCTAGAGATACAAATAAGGTGTTTAAACCTAACTTCTTCAAATCTGTCGCGTTTAGTGAATACTTCTTAGAACCCATAATGTTACTCTCTTTCTAAGTCTGATAGACTTATTAAAAAACCTCCCTGTTCATTGTCACTTAACTTGTAAGGGTATCCTGTCATCCTTACATCTTTCCCATCGGCAGTTTTCACCTCTTTAGAAAACTTCCTATTCATTTTTAAACAGGACTCAAATTCCTGCAAAAATTCTTCTCTTTCATCCTCGTGGACATATGTTATCCAGTCATAGCCTTTTATATCTGTGAGAGTTTGACCTGTCATCTTATAAAATGGCTCATTAGTCCAAACGAGTCTACCCTTTCTATCTGTTTCAAACAGGGCGGTGTTGCTATAGTGGAGGGATGCTTTGGTTCTCTGTTCTATAATACGTTGTCTATTCTCAATCCGTCCACATGTGCCCGTTAAAGTTACAACTGCATCTTTGAGGCTTGAGCCTCCGTTACATGTTATTTCTTTTTCTATGTTCTCTATAGACCTGACTACTTCGTCGTGTTTATCTAAAAATTTCATAGCGGGTTTTAATACTTTTATCCATACTGCCCCTAAAAAAGACAGCAGGCTTCCCAACATCGTACATAGAAGTGTTACGTCTTCTATTGACATATTTGTTGGCCTTTATGTTGTGTTTAACCCACCCCCTTGCGGGGGTGAATCAAACTAAATACTTACTTAGCTTTCTGGAGATTCAACACTTGGGTATTGAGTTCTATTAGGCGTTTTAGCGCCCTGCATGTAAGTAAGGTCGGCAGCTCTTGTTCTAGTACCCTTAGCGGCGTTGTCGCCAGTAGGATAAGAACCAGAGGTTGAAGCATAGGTAACTTCCAATCCTGCATCAGCACCCTTAGTTCTTTCAGGGTGTATGGCGGTTGAAGGTTTTGCCAAGATGTTAATCTCGGCGCTCGCTCCGCTGCCAAGCGCTCTTGTTGTAAGAACTTCTGCTGTACCATCGAATCCAAACCCGCCAAAGTCTGATCCGGGAAGTTGAATAGCATCGTCAGCACTACCATTAATTTTGGTAGAGACACCTCTGATGATAAACTGTGGATCGCTGGCAGGTGGCATATATGCAATAGTACCTGACGCAAAATGACCGCCCTTAGCTGTGCCTACGCCAGTGTTATCACCAGTAGAGCCATCGCCAGTTCCGTCATTGATTAAAACTTTAGAACCGTATGGTTGACCCTTAATTTCGCCAAAATCTTTATTGCTCTTAGCGTTAGTAATTGGATCGCCCGCCACTACGGCTCCGCCCATAACTACCGTACCACCATCTTGTTTTGGTGCTGCGGCTGTTCCGAAATGATCACCATTATTGTGACCTGAAGCTGAAACTGTTGCCATAATAAAATCTCCTCGATTGAATTAAACTAAAAAATAAAATACTTTTTCCGAGTCCGGCAACTTCCTTAATATCCTATGGAATATTATACACTATTTGAGTCTTTGTTTGAGCGTATTTGTTGACTTTTTTATTTTTCTTCTTGCTGTTTCTCTGTTGCAGTTATGCTTGTTCGCTACCTCTTCTATGGTGTTAGAAAGCATCCTGTCTCTGAGCATCTCACCGTTTGGAATACTGTTTATTTCATCGTACAAATCTACTAAATTGCCACTTGCTCTGGGGTCTGAGATATTATCGTGCAAGGGTCTTACCTTCTTACTGTATCTGCTATTGAACTTAACCGCAGAGATACATTGCTGTCTCACCCCATTATATAAATAAGTTGTGAACTTTGACCTCTCCTTGTCATGTGTCTCAGATGCTATCCACAGAGCGTTTAGTTTACAAGTGTGGATTTCATCTTTATCTAACTGGTTGTTAAATTTAGATGCCGCTTTGTTCATTATCATTTGGTAATCTTTGTTATTCAATGCTTCTTCAAAATTCATAATTAAAACCTTTATAAAATTAGTTCATCTTCAATATTTTTTCTGACCTGTTTAAAGTCAAACATTTTACCGACCCCGACAAAGAATCTGTATCTACTTTGTATTTTAAGAACCTCAATTCCTGTAGTTTTTTCTAACTTGTCTTTTATTGAGGGTGTTATGTCAAAGTTAGTGTGTCCTACCCAGCAGTCAAAACTTGCTAGAACACTCGCCTCTTTCAACATGTCTTCTGAAATTCCTACAGATGCGGATGAAGCTAAAACTTTTTCTTCGTTTTGTTCGTAGCCTTCGTAATCGCCAGACTGTAGTAGTTCATTTATTAAGTTCTGCTCCTGTTCTTGTAGTAAGCCCATTAGTTCTTGGAGAAACGGACAATTCAACTGACTCTCCAAAACATCTTCATACTTTTGCCAACCTATCTTCTTATCTCGCATATCTAGGTTCCCCTATTAAATTGCGTCAGATGGCTTAATGCACGGCTCCTCTTCTGATTCCTGTATGTACACTGTGTTACCTATCTTAGCTGCCAATGGAATGTATAAATCTAACCTGTTATTTTCCAGTAGGTGATCTCGAACCATCTCTATGGTGTCCTGTAGATACTCGTTGGTTGCTACTCCTATCAGCAGGTCAGTAAGCAATAGTATATTTTCTTCGTCCAACTCTCTGATATTTATATTAACATACGGAGAACCGTCTTGTTTTATAAAATATGTTATCGTCGCAGATATATCTTCATCTTCAGTATGTTCTACAACTTCTTCTATTTCCGGCTCGTTTTTTTTGAAAAAATTAAACACCTAGAGCCTCCGTAATTTTGATAGCTGAATTACGCCAAGTGAATTCTTTTGATGTAGAGACGCCATTTTGGTTGGTCTTTACGTTGTTGAGATGCACATGGCGCATGAAGTCAACGATTTGTTCTAGCTGAGGTTCGCTTATATTTGCCCAACTCCCAATATCACCATGAAAAAATTTGTTATCCTGTGCTACTTCCTTAGAATCTATATCTATCAAGAATGAATTTTCTTGGTTACAGAATTCTGTATGGGCTGAATAGTTAGTTGCTATGACAGGCCTATTGCAAGACATCATCTCTAGCAACTCTAAATTCCAGCCTTCTCCCCTAGCAGGGAAGATTCCACAATCAGATTCGCACATTATATTATACACTTCTTCATGTGTTTGTACACGGCCAATCAGGGTTATTTTGTCTCCTAATCTTGATGTTTTATATAGCTTGTTCCAGCCATCCTCTTCCTCTTCGCTGTTGAATGGATTGCTACACATCATCTTTAATTCTACATCATCTTTCTTTTCAAATGCTAGATTAAATGCTTTTACTATAACATCATGGCCTTTTCTTACTTCCCACTTGCCACAGTTAAAAAAGACCGTTTTTTCCCTATCGTTTGGTTCACAAGGTTTAAAAACCTGCGGGTCAACGCCTAAAGGTATCACAAATATATTCTCTTCTTTTATTCCTACAGTGTTAACAACTACTTCTTTAGCCCACTCGGAACAAACAAACAACTTGTCTGGGTGAGACAGGTGGTGTTTTTCTAAGTTAGTAAAGTTATCTAACTCAAATATTGGAAACCCTATTTTTTCACCATTACCAACAAATTGAGACATATCATGCTGATGCCAGATGCGTACACAAGGTAGTTCAAAGTCAACAAATCTAGAGTTGCTGACCATCTCATTTACCACGTCAAAGTCTGATTGGCTTGAAACATCAGGTCTACCTATTGGGAACAAGGATGTTGGAGAAATTTGATTAAGCTCCTTGCAGAGGTTTAATCCAGCCACGCCATACCCCAGACTATTTATAGGTGATATAATATTAATCATTCTTTTTCATTGCCTTAACTATGAAGTCTTCCACTGATTCTACTTGGCTACTTTCAAACACCTGATTTGCTGTCTTCTTTGCCTCAGTCTTGCTATAACCTATAGCTACGAGAGCTAATATGCAATCATTCAAGATTGCAATGTTTTGTTTATTTGGTTCAGGCTTATTGCCATCATCAAATCTCGCTATTTCTATCCAATCACTAAACTTCCTCTGTTTTATTCTATACTGAACATAACGAGGTGAGGTCATGCCTTCGTATATAGCCAAGAATATGAATATAATGAAAGCTAAAGCTCCCAGACTTCCGTAGATTTCTGGTGGCTGCCCGTAAACTGTAGATATTATAATGCTCATTGTACAATCCAATTACTATTTGTCAAGTTAATTAATTCGTTTTTTAGGGTTTTGTCTATTGGTATCTGCCAACCCGCTGTCAATTCTATCTCTGGTTGTGTAATACTTTCCTGAGTCATCCTGACATATTACTTTGCCATCCTCTAGTTCTTCGACTACCATCTCAGCATGTGAGCCAAACCAGCTCTTAGTTGTAATAGAGTTTCCTGTTACGTGCCTACGTCCACCTCTTGACTTTGCCATAATTAATATTCCTTCAAAAAATTTTCAATTTGTATAAAAAAAGCCCATTTAGCCAGCCTTACATTTCGGCTGGCAAGGCTGGGCTTGCCTCAAACAGTCCACCATCTTAGAATGGCGCACTATCCCCAGCGGATGAAGAGTCTTTGCCTTGACCGGCATTTGGGCCGAGTGAAATGTCGTCTGCCATAATGCAGACAGAATTTCTCATAGCTCCATTCTTATCTTCGTATTCATCCACTTTTACTTTACCTGTTACGGAAACAAGTCTACCTTTTCTCAGGTGTTCATTCAGGCTTTCTGCCATCTTTCCGAAACAAAGTACATTCAAAAATAACGTATCATCATTCCTGCGGTCATTTACCGCAAGTCTGAACTTGCTCATGGATGTGCCTTTTTTAGTCACGCTTGCTTCTGCGTCTCTAGTTAGTCTTCCACATCCTACCCATAAATTTACATTCATACTATAGCTCCAATGCTGAACGAATCTTTCCTCGTACTACTTGGCTATGACCTCGGTTAGAGTGATTTGTCGTAGCCTGATACAAATTTTCTGAAAAAGTTTTTGACAAGCCCAACGCTCGTCCTGCTTTAAGTGTGTCGCGCTTGTTAGTGCCATAACTACCATGACCCGAACGGTGGGCGACTGCTGTTACTGGGTTAAAGGTGATGCCTTTTGCTTTTCCTCTTCTACCAGTCGCAACAATGTTCTGATTATCCTCGATACTAAAATTATATGTAGTATGGGGTAAACTAGACAACTGCTGATAAAATTCTTGAATTTCCATAAATACTTTCCTTATTCACCTTGTTCTTCTTCATTACTTTCCTGTACTTCGGTTTCCGAAGAACCACCTACAGACTCAAGCTCCACAACACCCTGTTGTAAATAATCACTCAAAGTCTGAATGTCTTTTTCTAGGCCAACTCTCTGGTTCTCTAAGTCTTCAAGCTGTTGCTTGACGTTTAGTAAATGAGCGTGAGCCATCTCTTCTATACTTGCCATAAATTAACTCCTGTAAAAATGTGCTTATTATATAATAGCACCAAGTGGCGCTCGGTGCAATGTTAATATTGAAAGTTGTCTATTTTTTTCTGAATTCATACCATAGTAATCCTAAATTGGCTAATCCGTATGAAAACCACATGAGTGCGTGTGGGTAATCTTTATCTTTTACACACGAAATACACGTCACCCAATATAAAAGTGTTGTTGTTCCGATAGCGTATACCGCCATTACTTTATTCCCATTTTGTCTTTGTTGAAGAAGAACCATCTTTTGTAGTGTTCTACATCGCACTTATGTTTATGTACATACGCAAGGTAGCCCATTAGATTTTCCATAGAGTCGAAAATATGCTGATGAGGAAGCATAAAAAATAGCCAGTTAGGAGCAGCGGCTTTCCCTTGTTGACACCAAACTAAGACAGGCTTTTTCTGACTGTTCGCTACAGAAATTTCTTCGTATGTTCCGCAAGCGTGTACGTCTGTGTCAATACTAACAATTATAAAGTCCGATATGTCCACGCACCGTAGATCAAGCGTTCTAATGACACCGTACTCATCTCTAATTTGCTGAAACTTTCCCTCTACTTTTAGCTTTTCAATATTACCTCTTGTGTCCTTGTCTTCTTTACCGACTTCAGACGGCTTGTCACATGGATTAAGAACTATTACTCCCATCCTTTCAAGGTAAGGGGTAATCTTGTCGCGCCAACCTGTGCCTCCATCGGGAACTCTATCCATAGCCCCTGCTAAATAAGTTCTCATGCCTTTAAGTCTGTTCATAGCTCTCCTCTAACATACGCATTGTCTCTTTGTAATCTTTCACCCAGAATGAATGAAATATATCTAGTTTACTATGGATTGGATGATCGTTACCTCCTTCTCCGCAGTTGTCTCCAACAAAGAATACCTCGCCCTCCATGTCTTCTAATACTTGTGATTTATCTCGTCCTTTTGGGTATACATCAATGCTTATTCGTCCACCTATCGCAAAATCTATATCAGGGTAATCATTTGATAGTTGTTCTACAATGAACTTTCTTTCCTTCCATTGTTGATCCCACTCGTAATAGTATTCTCTTTGTTCTTGGGTA